>Ga0325411_1000015_pt1 | contig 140902 bp, 63 predicted proteins | sample PopdelMetagenome_13_FD_206181 | JGI IMG/M metagenome (GOLD analysis project Ga0325411, IMG submission 206181) | Populus deltoides microbial communities from Bellville, Georgia, United States - Xylem-PdIQD-R4 | ecosystem: Host-associated > Plants > Phyllosphere > Stem > Wood/Secondary xylem... | reverse complement strand
TTGCTTGGATGCTTGCCTATAAATAGGCAGTGCATCCAAGCTTATTTTGTACATCACAAGAGAGGAAGAGAAGAGTGAGAGAGGGAAAGTAATCCCACAAAATTGTGAGGTATTTGTGAGAGAGTAAATGAGGTGTTTTCTCCTATTAGTAGAGAGATTTCAGTTGTTCTCCTATTAGTAGAGAGAGGTTGTAATTCCCACATTACTTAGTAAAATCCTTCTATACTTGCTCGTGGACGTAGCCAAATTGGGTGAACCACGTAAATTCTTGTGTGTCTAATTTCTCATGTTATCCTATCCTTTGCCTTTTATCTTGTCGGGTATGCATGCCAGTATCCTAACATGATCCAGCTAAAACATTAAACTTGCTAAAAAGTTATGCGAAACAAAAACTATATTGTTGATTCCAATTGGTACTTTTGTAATTTTATAAATAAAATGCCTCTCAAAATACAAAATATTATATACTTTTGTCGAGTTTACGTTTATGTTTCCCAATATTTCCTTATGTTATCTTGGCCATGTTTTTCTTGGTGATTTATTAATTTGATTGGATAATAAAAAAACTTAAAATAAAAATAGAAAAAAAACTAAAAAAAATCTACTACACAGGAAAAAAATTCCACCATAAGGACCCATGCTTAAATCTTGACTTCACCGGACACAAATTGATGAAGGCACACGATCGAGTACTTATTTTGAGCTGGAATCAGCACGCCACACCATGTTAATATTAGTTCTATTTTTTAAAAAAATTATCTTGACACCAAATTCCCTGAATCCGTGTTTTTCCGCCAAATTAATTTGATTCCGTAGGTACAATATTTGTTTTGGAAAACAGTTTTAATATTTTTTTTCTTATTATAAGAGGCATTTTCATAAAAAGTGAAAAAAAAACACCTATTCAAAGTATACAAACATATAGGAATTTAAGAAGATGATTTTAATATATAGGTATACGAATGGATCTATTTGCTTATTTATGCAATGTTTGAAAATGTGGTTGAAACATTTCTTAAAATTTTTTTAAAAATTTTTATTTTTTTAAATGTTTTTAGATCATTTTGATATGTTAATGTCAAAAATAATTTTTTTTAAAAAAATATTATTTTGATGCATCTCCGAGTAAAAAATTAATATTTTAAATTGCAACCACTATTATACTTCCAAATATCCCCTTAATAGATGCATGACAAAGTACATCAGGAGCATTTATAGTAGAGAGAAACTTTTTGGATTACAATCACAATTAAAATTTAATTCTAATATTTTTATTGATGAATGAGTATCCGATAAGAATTTGTTATGATTGAAACATGTAAAAACTTTAATGTATATTATTTTAAATTAGGTAAATAGGTATGAATTTAAAAAGAAATCTGATAATATTAAACAATTGAATTGTCTGGTTATAGACAACCACGGTCTGAAATATCTTTTAATTAAGCTCATAACATACTGTTAATTTTATCATTTTTCTTTTTAATTTTAGATTTTCAGTTTTTAATTTTTCAATAATCTAGGATTCATTTCTTTTTAATTTAGGTGGTTGCAGATCAATCTATTTAAGCTACTAAAACTTTTTTTTTTTTTAATTAAGAGGTTGACATAACAATAATATTTCAGAAATAAAACGCGCTTAGGGTTTTTGTTTTGACCCTTTTCAGTTTCATGAACTTTGTCTTCACGTATTCTTTGCTTCTAATCTAAGTAGTTCAGGTTGTATTATTATCTAGTGCTCTCCATGTTACTAATTAATCAGCTAGTTTTCAACGATACGAAGATAATTGTAATTCTATAAAATTTCGAAACCAATATAAACTTTGAACAAGAATATGTATATTTTGAAAATTTCATTTTTATTCAATGTATATTTTCCTTGTCTACTCCTCAATTACGATAAAATTAATTTACTTCAAATTTTAAGTATATTAATAATTTAATTTCAAATAGTCCCTTTCCTATTCAATATTTGACAATCACGTCAAACTTTCAACAAGTTATAAAAGTTAGGTACCCGTTATATGTGAGGTATTAATCTTAGAATTGAAACATTTCCAACTTTTAATAAATTTAGTTATTTAATGAGTTTATATCTCAAATTCTCAATTAACAATAATGTTCTCTTCCAAAAAAACCTTTAAATTCGAGACTCTCCTCTATAATAAAGAAAAAGCACGCGTCGTCTTCTATGAGCTATGGTTTTAAGAGGTCTGAGTATATAGGATTCATTTATAAAAATAAAATAAAAATGAAGACGTGTTTATAAAAAAAAAAAAAAATACAAAGGATATTGTAAACAGTACTTAACGTATACTCACAATGAGTAGATATTTATCGAGCTTGTTTGGTGTGGTTGCGGTTGTTTTTCAAATAACTTTTTGTATCAAAATGCATGTCAATAATTTTTTTTTTAAAAAATTATTTTTCATATCTGCACATCAAAATGATTTGAAAACACTAAAAACATATTAGTTTGAAGTAAATAAAAAAATAAAAAATTTTAAATTTTTTTAAATGCGCTTTTGAAACGCAGAAACAAACAGACCCGAGTCATGGTAAAAATAAAACTCTCCCTCTCCACGAAATGTTTTCTTGAAAAAACCACAAAAATAGTCCACAAATCATGAACAAATACTCAATATAGCCCCCAAAATAAAACTTGTTTTAATCTCCCATCTAAAATCTTACCAGTTCGTATTATATTGTGGAACACGCCAAATATTCTTCTAGAAATTAAAATGCTACCTTATTGCATAATGTATAAATTTGCAATTTAGTTGACAAAAAAACAATCAATGAAACATTTTTGTCTGGTAATCTAATTGAGAACTGATTCATTATGAGGTTTTCTTTATTTATTTCAACATGCAAAAAAAAAAAAAAACCCTCTTGGAAAGAGATAACAACCATACATGCATGCATGCGTACAAATACGATTATGAAAGTTGAGAGGCATGAGTGCAAGAGAGAATTTGTCATAAATACATATGAAAAGGCAAAAAAGACAGAAGGGATACTTTAGATGTTATAGCCAACAACGCAAAAAAAGAAAGCAAGAAAAAAAAGAAAGAGAAGTGGTGTACTTTGTTACAGAGCTAGATAGAGGAAAAACGGATGGATTACTGCTCAATATCTACCATCGAGTAAATCTTCGGTAACATTTTTGAGGACCACTTTACATACAGAATCCCTGCAAAAGATATAAAAACAGCCATAAAGAACCAACACCAACTTCTTGTACCTGGTCCTGGAGAGAGAGAGGTCCTGGAGAGAGAGAGGGAGAGGGGGAGAGGGAGGGGGAGAGGGAGATACATAAGCGCGCACAGTTAGAAATTTTTCCTGTCCTGAACTAGTAAATAATGAAATATAAAATTTTTTAAGATAAATTATTAATTTATGCACATGAATTTTTAAAGTTAACAGTAAAGTTTTAATTCAAATACACTACTCAAAATATTAAAAAATAAATTTAAAAGCACATAAAATTGAAGTGAAAGTAAAAATAAATTCATTATTGAAGTTACATCCTTCGATGTTTTGTGAAATATAATTCATCTATAATCGAATCTGAATCGATATTGTAACAACCTCTCAACTGGGATAAAATAACAATTTCATGTCAACTGAAAAACAAAGTAATTAAAATTTTTTTCCTCTCTCAACTCCTCCTTTCTTCACTTGATTCTTCCTTAGATTAGTGTTTTATAAGTTGATTTTTGTAAGTTTACAAGGTTATTCTTTCACTTTTCTTATTTTTTTTCTTGGATTTTTTTTTATATTTTTCCATGAGTTATGCCATTTGTTTTATTTCTTCCCCTTAATCTATTCAATGGTGGGGGTTATATGATTTTTATAAGCTTAAGTTTCCCCTGATATATCAATTAGTCAAAAAATATTCTAGCCTTTTTTTTTTATGTAAAAACAATATTTTTTTTCCTAACATTGACCATTTTGGTAGCTTTTATTTCTTTATTACCAATCTTGCTAGCCTTTTTAGGCTTTCGTAGCATATCATTCTCAAATAGTTTATCTTTATCGATTTTTATAACTAACATCAATAATTATTAATCTTCTTTAAATCCTTATTATCCTTATTGGATTCTAAGTCGAACATCGAATAGGCCATTGTAACCTCATTCAAGAAAATAGTTAGGAAAGTCCCTCTAATTGGCTTTTTTTTAAATTCATTTCCCTTCATCTTTTTATATGAAGCAACATTATTTGTAAAGGTATAAATATAAATGTATTTGATTCTCACAAACTCATTTTGATATTTCATTACATCCATTCCAAAATTGACTTGATGCACTCCCACTGTATTAATCATAGTTGTAATGGACTTAGTTTTGAGAGTCTTGGAGTAAAGTGCATAGCTTTCTATGGACTCTCTTGAGACCTTAGACAATTCTGACCAAGTTAGCTAGTGTTGCCTCTAATTCTGTTATGTAAAAGTGTTCATGTAAACCAACCTCTATTTCCTCCTAACTATTAATATAGTTTGGCAATAATGTAGAAAACCAGTGAAAGACATTTTTGGTTAATAAAAAATCAAACAATCATAGTTTTATAAAGGAATTGGTAGTACCATTGCCATAATGATAAGTGAAGTTAGTAAAATATATCATTATTAACTCATTTTCCTTTCTAAAGAACATTTTAAAATCAATAATCTTAATTTCTCTAGGAATTAGATGGAGTCAACTCACTTAAGGTATGGATGATGGTATGCTAGCCTTGTTATACATCCAACATCTTATCCCATCTTTCGTATAAGTTAGATTAGTCCATCCTATTAATACTTCTTTTTGGTTGTTGGTGGTTACTAATAAGTCTTTAAGGTGAATGGGAATAGATATTAAGGCATCAGAAGGTAGTTTTTAAGGCATTATATTACCTAATTTTAGAGCAAAATGTATATAGGTAAGGTTATAAGGACATGCAATTAGCCTAAGGCTGCTATATACTTGTAAAATATATAACATCTCATGTAATCATGCTCTAATGCTGCTATGGTTGCTAGTGTGTTTACTACACAGGCGTGTTATATCCAGGATATGATTGAGAACTTTCATACATTTTTATTAAATGTGTTTACTATATATTGTTTTTTTGCTATTTATTATTTCCATAATTTGTTTAAAGAAAACAACTTCTTTACTTCATTCATTCATTCATTCATTTTTTACATACTAGTGTTTTTTTTTAAGATGACCTCCAAAAATATTTTCTAAATGTTACAGTTAACAAGGGATGTTAGTTTGAGTTTAATGATTATAAGGTTGGTTTAAGTTTTGGATTATGGAGTGAAAAAGATGGATTTGGTTTGACTACATGAAATTAACAAATATTCCATGGTTAATTGTCACTATTAAATAGCATACGTTTTGAGTTTTTTTTTAGATTTTTAAGTATTTATGTGAGATTTTAGACATATATGGAGATTTTAAGAAGAAAAGAATAGCATACAAATATGATTTATTTAATGAATGAAATTATAACTTCATTGATTCAATTCTTAAAAGCTATGTGGAGAAAATTTAAAATTGTAATAAAATAGTGTTATTTTTTCTTGATTTATTATCGAGTTTTAAAAATATAAAGGTTTTTAGTTGTTTTAGGTCCAAAATTAATATTCGATCAAGGTTTACTTTTGCTTTGAAAGCAATTTTAGTAGTCATTCTTTTGTTTCTCTAATCTTTTCATTAAATTTATAAAAAGGCTTTCCGGAATGCAAGTGAAATTATCCTTTCTCCTTGTCGTTTAAAAGGTAAGATAAACGAATGAATAGATTTGTAAAAACTGAGGTTAGGATAAGGTTTCTAGATACCATTAGTTTTTTTATGTCTAAACTAGTCCTTGTGCTCGTATTATGCTGCTTGTCAGATTAAAAATTAATTCAATCATGACAACGTTAAATTTTGAGTTGACAATAAAAATCTAAAATACATATCGAAAGCTTGATCAACGTGTTGAATAAAATTAATAAAAGAATATTTAATTAATGTCATTAATGACAAATAAAAACTAGATCGAAACGTAAAACGATTGATGCATATAAGAGAAATATAATCTCTTGACATGACATGTTAATTATTCATGACATTTATTTAATTATCTATCATTTTTGTTTTGCAAGCAAGAAATAAATTTTTTAATAAAAAAAATAATATGCTAACGTAGTTCCTTTGCTTTTTATTTGTCTAGTGTTGCCCAATGTCCTCGACTATTGAATGGTTTGGGTTCCAAATCTAATTGTGTTGGAGTTGGCTTGGCGTTGCCATTTAAACAAGGGGCCTAATCACAACCTAATTACCCATTTTAAAACCCAATATATCTGACAAAAAAAATTTCAGGACGCTCTCATTTCAAACTCTTACCTAACTTTATCAAGCTCAACCAGGAAAAAACAAAATGTTAAAGGTAAAATTTGTAAAAAGAAAAATTCAGGGAGCAAAATGAAAAGACAACGCCTGTCATATCAGATCGACCCTCAGCAACCTAGTCTAACCCATTAAATGCAAGGTTATGGTCATGACATGACCATAATATTGAGCTAACTTGGTTTAACGAGTTATTTCTTCCATTTCTCTTCACTTTCTTTTTTCCCTATTAGGCCTTTATTGGGCTTAGATGGGATGAAGTTTGGGACTAAATATAGAGTAACAAAAGAACTAGGCATCAAGATAAAAAAAAATCAAGAGTTATTAGAGAACTAGGGATCAAGATAAAAAAAATATATCAAGAGTTATTAGAGATCTTAAAAGAATTAGGGACTAAATGAAGAAATTTAAAAGTAGTTAAAGAACTAGGGACTAAAAAAACAAATGAGGGGCCGAATTAAAAAAAAAATTGGTTGTCACATGCAAAGTACTTGCCATCATGCGTGCAAGCCATCATGTTTGAGAGGCGTGTGCATCTTTTTCCTGAACCTGTTACAGTCCTTTTTTAATGTCATCGGAATAGTCTCATCATTGCCTTCATCCTATAACGGGCCGGGCATTTTGTTAGTAGAGAAACGATGCAACTCCGACACCTTTTTTTTTTCTTCTTTTATTTTCCTTTTTTCTTCTCATCTCCCTTGATTTTCATGCAAGGACTGGAAAAAAAAAACATACTATGGTCGTCGACAGTGATAAGTGAACAAGTGCATAGTGTATTCCTTGCTAGAATTAGTGTTTTTTATAATTAATATAACATTTTTAAAAAAAAATAACTGGATTACTAATTTATTTATTAATGCTATATTTATCTAACAAAGCACAAAATAGAACAAGAGTCACAATAAAAATGCAAAACATTATAATAGCAAACATGCCCTTGAACATGTTCTGAGCATTATGTTTCCTGTTCCCTAGAGTCTAGGGCCTCTATGCCTAATAGTAAATTTCTAAATATCCACTTTAACTTCAAGTGCAAACCTGATATCTGTTCCTTTACAATAATAAAAATAATAATAAACCGATATATATATATATATATATATATATATATATATATATAAAATTAATTAATTAATTTATATGAATAGTTCAGGAACCGGTACTATTTTTATATATATATAAAATAGTACCGGTGCCTGAACTATTCATATAAATTAATTATACCACTAAACTAGGGAATTAACCGCCGTAAACTAATAAACTTGTATAGTTTGGAATTGCGATATTTTGTTTTTATTTTCAAAACTTGAATCCAGACTAAAAAAAAAAGAAATAAGGAATATTAGTAGAAGAATATAACAATTAAGGACATATGAAAATAAAAAAAATTAGTATTGCTAGTGAAAATCTTGAAAGAAAAAAAATAAAAAAAAATAGCAAGAGAACCAGACAGGCGATTTAAGTTAAAAAAATGTAAGGTTAGAATTTTAAATAATCTGTATATATATTATGAGTGCTTCGCTTTAATTTAAATACAAATAAAATATATATATAAATTAAATTAAAATTACTATTCTACTTTTAATAAATAAAACTACATAAATATTATTTTAAAAAAAACCACTCGTGGGGCATCTCTTCCTGAAATTTGAGCTCTATATATCTCGCATGAAGGTGGTCGAATAATTAAGCAAGCTCTTCTCTAATTAATGGATATATATAGCTATCTAGGCTTAATTATCTCCTTTAACTTGTACTGGTAGCTCAAAATTCACTAGCGAATCTTAGGTGTTTTCCCTTTCCCATTAATTGGTGCCAACAAACTTACCAAACTTGGACCACAGAAGTAAAGGAAAAAAAAGGATAGATTATTAAAGAAAACAAATCCTGCCAGACTATTAATTAACACCTGAACTACATTAATTCTTACACACACTTGATTTCTTTTCTTTATTTTTTTCTTTCCCTCTTCTAAATTTATTTTAATCTATACTAAAATAAAATAAAAACTTATATTCTTTTAATTATTTGTCTTTGACTCATGCTGCCCCAATATGTGAAACACAGTTCATAAATGAATAGAATCTTAAAATTAGTTAACCAAAGGGTTGCATTACCAACAAAAAAAAATTGAGGGACCAAAATTAATTAGAAAAACAAAAGATCAAAGGACTAGTTTTTGTTGACCAATAGCTGGGAGGTGTTTCCTTCAATTAGCCTAAATCAAAAGAAAAAAAAAAAAGAAAAGTTCAATCATAAGAGAGCATATGAAAAAAGGGGGGAAACATCACGAGTCCTCTCCTACCTATAAAACTTTTATTTTTCACCTTGATTAGGTTATATATAGATTCCTTTGAAACTAAATAAGATCCTATAAAGCTAGAAACTATTATTTATTTCTCTCCATATACTACCCTCCTTCCATAATATTCATGGAGAGTATTTATTTTTTAAATATATATCGACTTTTATTAAAAAAAAAGAAAATATTTTCAACATTGAAAGTGTTAAAAATATTAAAGTCATGTTAGTATTTTGATAGTGTTTGATATTGTGATAATAATTTTTTTAAAATGATTTTTTTATTAAAAAATATATCAAAATAATATTTTATTTATTTATTTTTATATTAGCAACGATTTAAAAATATAAAAAAATTAATTTTTTATACAGCTGAAAACATTTTTAATTGAATTAATGGTAAACCATCAGCTACATTAATGATTAGTTTTCAATTATAAATCTTGCATAAATGTGTGAGAGAGAAAGATAACATTATTACACCAAAGTGTACTCAACAATTAATTTCTCTGCAAAAACACCTTATTATTACCGCAATTATTACTGTCACTTCCTTAAAAATAGGATATTCTATTACATTAACATCGGCCCTGATCCATTTTAAGACGGCCAATAGGGGTGAAAACATAATTATCAAAGATCTTAGGAGGTATTCAGGAACTTTCCAAAACACACCAAGAGCTTGTGAAAGCAAGCAAAGATGGTACTTTAAGTCTTGAGAAGCCAAAGCCATTGTCATCTGACCACAACTTGTGGCCATGTCAGCCCTCACTCTCAGATGGGTCAGCCCCACTTGTCCTTTGATCGAACCACAACCCCTCTCCTTTCTTTATAGGCAGACCCTCCGCACACCCCACATACTAATAATCCCCCTCCCTCCTCCAATCCTCCTCCTCTTCTCCATCTCTAAAGTGCTCCATTGAAGTTGAGCCCTGCTCCTCCTTTCTTCCTTTTTCTTGTTAAACTGAACTCTAACCCTAGAACTAGTTTATATATAGCTCGCTGATTCATGGATAAGGTTGAAAAGGAGACTCACGACTTCATGAATGTGGAATCCTTCTCTCAGCTTCCCTTTATCCGCCCCGCACCCATCAAAGAAAAGGGCATTCGCCTCTTCGGTATAGAGTTCGGCAGCAACAAAGAAAGTCCAGCAGCTGACGAGTCTGATTCAGCGGAAACTAATGAAGACGCCGCTAAAGAAAATGAGAGCAGTGACAACAACAGAAGATTTGAGTGCCATTACTGTTGCAGAAACTTCCCTACTTCGCAAGCCTTAGGTGGCCACCAAAACGCACACAAAAGAGAGCGTCAGCACGCGAAACGTGCCCACCTCCAGTCGGCAATGATTCATAACAGCCTCTCAGATGCACACTATTATGGCATTTTAAACTACAGGATAGATTCAATTTCCACCGCAGCCATGACTCACCCTTCATGGAATAGCCACACTAGCACTAATAGGTATTACGGCGGTCAAGGCTCCTATTCACAACAACCTATCAATGGGAGTCCACTAGGCTTGTGGCGGATCCCGGCTGTTCACGGTAGTGCTCCTCTCCAACATCCTGACCGTTCGGTGCATCCATTACCATCATTTTCCGGTGAGGGACTGAAACCCTCACCTGCCGGTGGTTCAAGCTCACAAGGGCGGTACGGATATGAGTCCAAGTCGAGCGTTCAAGACCGTGTGAGTTTAGATCTTCATCTTTAGATATTTGATAACTTGGATAAAATTAAGAGAAGATTTGAGATTTTTTCTAAGCTGGTTAATCTTTAATTGTGCAAATGAGGCGCAATTATTCCATGGAGACACTCATGACCACTAGTGTTTTCTGCATTTTAACTTATTTTATATTAGAATTAATCTGTTGTGTAAATGAAACAGATTTACGTGCGTGCTTTTGAATTGAACTAAGAAACACAAGTAAGTCTATTATATATCACCACATGAGCTGATGAGCTTTGTGCGCAGGACTGGCTTGGTCCTGTGATGCTTTCTAAAGGTACTAGTTTATTAGTATCGATATCAGTTTGGAAACACTCTCCGGTTGATTTTAGAAGATAATTTTTTTTCCTTGTTATTGATTTGGTTCTTAAAAGTAAGAGAACCATCTTCAAATGCTAACCCAACAGTACAAATTAATACAAGGTTTTTTTCATTGTTATGTGTGATTGGAGGTTCACAGTATCCTAGCTTGAGCAAAACTGGTCAGTGCAATCTCTGTCTATCTTCAGAATTGGTCACACGTGTGAGGAATATATATTCAAAACTGGGCATCAGAATTGAGTGCATGAACATCTGTAGATAGACACGTGTGTGTGTATCGAAATGTTGTCTAGACAGGTGGGAGTGGTGAGAGCGGTCGGTTTGATACAGTGCAAGCAGAGTGCTTAACAGTGATGAGAGAAATCAGGTGAAAAAGTTTTGCTATCTCTGCCTTCTGCATAAACTGCATATAGAAAATGATATTTCCATGGCATTTGCAGGGAGCATATCTAATATGGCTAGCCAAACTCCAACGCAAATTCTTCTCCTTTTTTTTCCTCATTCACTTTGTTTTTGAATGTTTTTGTGTGTGTGTGTGTGTGTGAGTGTGTGAGTGTGTGAGTGAGTGAGAGAGAGAGAGAGAGAGAGAGAGAGAGAGAGAGAGAGAGAGAGAGAGAGAGAGAGAGAGAGTACATAGATATTTTATATGTATGTGTATGCCAATGAAACTTTAAATGATGTCTCATATCTGCTTACAGATTTGAGTGGAACCTCTGCAATGAGACCTGAAACTAAGGAATTAACAAAGAAGGCAATTTTAAGACCACATAAAAAATGTTCATATATGCACCATCCGATGCTCATCGCATCTGTTTTGGACTGTGGATTCTTGGTCGACGTCGAGGGATAGATCGATTGAGATTAAGTGTTTATGATATTGGCACGCGATGAACTTACGGTAGGTAGAATGAAGAAATGAGATCATTTGACATATAAAGTGATACAAGTGATCATTATTGGAGTGAAATCTAACGGTGATAATTATATATAGGCATGGGAATTCGTCGATCATGGCATCGTAGCAACTCTTATATATTACGCGGATATGAGGTCCAAGACTAGTATGTAGGACATGGGCCACTCTTCTTTACCCTGTTTGTAGCAGACACAATTTTCATTATTCTGAGATGTCAGCACCAAAGCTTTCATGGCTTTTACAATGGTTAAACCAACCCTTGGAAAAGGAAGTGTCAATATTGTTTGCTTCAGGAGACTTAAAAGTAACATATGAACATGGTAGTTAGACTGCCTATCTTTATTTTCTCACCTTTTATTTGTACCTTAGCTTTTATGTCTGCAACGGAGAGAGAAAGGTTAGGTGGGAATTGGTTTGAGTAAGTTCAGTTATGGGAATTTTTACGTGTTGACAGTAATTTAGTCTTAGCTTTGTGGCTGTGGTAATTCAGTAATTGCAGTACAGCATTTTGTGTCTTCTCTTTGTCTCAACTTTATTCTGGAAGCACAAAAGATCAGATAAAGGTTCCTAGATATTTATTAACATGATTCAGTGAATTGGCAACAAACTACTAAAGAAAGCAAGCAATAGTTTATGAAATTTGTAAGCTTGTGTTCCAAAGACCCTCTTGAATCTTGTTGGGATTTGTGATTCGTTTTCGCCCTCTATTTTCAAGAAAAATGTATAATTATTTAGAGGCATCGTTGTTACAGTTCAGTGTTTCGAGCTGAATTTGGTGAAAGTTGAGACAACCAAACCTGACATGTTGTGCAGAAATCTATCTAGGGTTCTATTTGAAAGAACTGCCATGTTAGCTTTAAATGTTAATGCCAGTAGATGGACCCTTTTCTTGGTAGATATTCTGGTTAAACAGAGGGGAAAAAACATCTTTACTTTGCAAATCCCCGAAACCATGGGTATTTTACTATTTTAACACATTCTGCTAAAAATATGGAATAAATAATATAGATTTAAAATTAAAAAATAATATAATTTCAACACAACCACGATTCTGAATTTTAATTTTATAACAACCACTATTAGACTTAAGAAATCAAAAGTGAATCAACATAAATTTTTTTAAAAAAATGTAATTGTCAATATATAAGTTTCAAGATTCATTAGTCAAGAAACAAGAGGAAATATAAACTCATATGGTATGAGAGAGAAATAAAAGGGAAAAGAAAGAATGGGTTATCAAAGTCACACCAGGATTATGTTTTTTACATACTCGATATTGTTACAAAGATCTCGACGAGATGATTTTAACCACCAAATGATGTGATAATTAGCTAGTGGTCTTGTTTGGGGTTAACCAAACCCTAAGCTACCTTAACCCAAAATGAATCCAAAACAAAATTACTAATCAATTACGATTTTATTTGTTGGTTTTTCATTGCGTAGTTAGAATTATCTCATTGATATTTTTCTAACAGTATCAGGTGTGTAAAAAATAGAGTATAGATATATTCTTGGTGACCTTTTTTTTTTCTCTTTTTTTTCTCCCTTTATTTCTCTCTCATGCCACATCAACTTATCTCCTTTTTTATTTCTTGATCATTGGATCTTTTTGGTTAGGATCTTCATAAATTTTTATGTTAACTTCTATACATGTTAATTAATTTGTATAAAACATACATATTTAATTTCTAAGTAAATAACAGTCATTTCTAATAATAATTGTTACATTAGAATCACGATTAAAACTATGTTATTTTTTAAGTATTTTTATAGCATATGATATTTTACCAAAACACTTGCAAAATTGTGTTACTTTTCAAAAAAAAAAATCCCTAATTATTTATTTATGTCAATAAACAATGTAGGAAAAGCGGAAACATTCGGGAGTTAAAAAAAAAAGGAAACGGTAAAGGAATTACATAATCTCGTCTGATTGTCATAAGAAAAGGTAAGGAAATTTTATCTACTCAAGCGTTGGGTTAAGAGGGAATTTTCTTCTCCCCAGCATTATAAGGGAAAAAAGAAAGCTGGAATTGCATTCAAGAAAATAAAAATGCATCGGCTAGAATTTAATGTCTTGACTTGATGTATGAATAGATGAATTGAATGCAGAGCTGGTTGTCACCAGCTAAAAGCCACTTGATTAAAACAATTAATGAAGCTACTTAGTTTAGTCAGAAACTACAAATTACAAGCAAACTTCATCAACATCATGCGACTCCATTGTTCAAGCAACTCCTAAAAATGTTTTAAGGCCCTTTCAACAAGTGTAACATCACACACACGGGTAAATTAGTTATTTTAAGTGCATAAAAAGCTCGATGGTGATCAAAATGCACTTCTAGCTTGTTGTTCTTTGTATTCGAAACTTTGAAGAAAAAACAACTTTGAGCTTGGTAATTTATCAAAATATTGTTAAAGAATCATCTCAATCAAATAATTTAAACTGTTAGGTGAAATCTCAATATATAATTTATATTATTATCTAATATAGATATGTATATGTTAACTAAATGAGATTTTATATATACATATCACATCTTCATTATAATAAATTTAATTTAGTTAGTGTTTAGGAACGTGATTGAAATCGTGTTTTTTTAAAAATAATTTTTTTAAAAAGATTAATTTTTATATATATTTTAATGTATTAATATCAAAAATAATTTTTTAAAAATATTACTTTTATATATTTTTAAATAAAAAATATTTAAACCACAATCACTACCTCAATATCGTTATATAAACACTAACAAGTAAGGATACTTTGAAGTTATATATCCCAAACAGTGTAAATCAAATCATTATTGTCAAATTAACGGCCACATTAGTCCTTTTTCTACGACAGGTAAACTCAAATAATTAATTACGATGATGCAGGAGAACCCATCAATGTGGAATAACTCGTAAAGCTGCCATCCATAACCCAATTATTGCACTGAACATTGAACCTGATACACTTTCAAGTCACACTTGAACACCAAACTTTAACCATAGCTAGCATCAGTCACTTTAGGCGCATTTAAAAAATATTTGCTTGGAGTGCCAAAAATGCCTTAGGCAAGTAATGAAAACCCCACGATTGCCTTGATATCAACAGAAACTCTTAATTAAAACCTTCGCAATTCTTTGTTTTGATTAAAAACGTTATAGCTAAAATTATTCTAGTTTTTTCTATTCAAGAGGAGGTATAATGCAAACTTTGAACCTCGGCAGATGAAAGTAGAAAAGCATTTTTGTTTTTAGGTTTAAAAACGTTTTTAAAATTTTAATTTTTTTTCTTTTTTAAAAATAAATTTTTTTTAATATTTTCAAATCATTTTGATGCGCTGATATCAAAAATAATTTTTTTAAAATAAAAAAATTATTTTAATATATTTCTAAATAAAAAACTGTTTAAAAAATAATTATTAACCTTAATTAAATCTAAATACCTAAGAGAAGCTCCAAATGACTCCATGCATAGCTCGACAATGAAAAGTAAAGAAATAACATGAGAAAAACACCTACTATTTATGGTAACCCTAGGCATTTGTTAAAATAAATGTTTGATTTAACAAATACTTAAAAATGGAAAAATATATTCAACACCAGTTAAGAGGAGGAGCTGTTCTCAACCTATAAGAAGAAACACTTACTCCTGAGCTTTCCCCCAATATTTTAATAATTCATAAAGGACAGCGTAGAGGTGACTTGTCCTGTGTCCATTCTTACCTTTGTATCTATTCCATTCCAGTACAGCTGCTGAACAAAGTACCGAAAAATTACTCCTTTTAAACTGCCAGAGCTGCAGTGAACTTAGTACTAAAACCTAAAAAAGCCCTCAACTGTAATTTTTAAGGAGATAAAGGGGATATTTTACCCCATGGCCATTCAAAAGGGACTTGCATGGCGCTGGATCTAAATAGTAACCTTGGAAATATCAGCCCCGTCGTCGAGGAAAAATAGGAACCCTTTTGAGGTTGCAAGGATCATCAGGGCAAGAACTAGAATAATGCATTTATGACGTTTAATCCAAATATTGACGATAGCATGATGCTCTTGGAGACATGGGTATAAACACATTGCAACTTCACAGTAATCCTGTAAATGGAAAGCCTTCACCTTTTTCTTTTACCAAGGTAATTTGGAAAATTTAGTGCACGCCCCCAAAAAAAAAGAAAAAAAAAAGAAAAAGAAGAAAGAAAAAGAGAAGAAAAAATGCCCTCCTATTGTTAACATCAACCCAGCCATCAAGGGGGTCCACAAGTAAATGGATGTAGGAGAAGGCATGTGATGAGCAGGATGATATAAAGAAGAACAATAAAGACTTATGAAGAGTACATATATTATGATTAGGACCACATCCACTTCACTCCTCTTCTCCTGCTTCACATATATGAGAGAAAGACCAGTACTGGAATTTAAGAAGCATTGGTCCACAGCCCTATAAAGTTGCAAACGAGGTTGACAGTTTATACAGCAGCCCGCCCTCTTGATGACCTGCAACTGGTAGGTGCAGAACTGCTTTTAAAATAAAATGCGATTCACCGGAAAGAAAAAAAGAAAAAAAAAGGTTTGCTTCCCTTCCATTGTGCAGTCGGTGGTAGGGAGGAGAGTAGATTACGGCTTTTTTAAATAAATGCCACCAAACTTATCCACCATGTGGTCGGATACGTAGGTTCTCTTTGGCTATACATATGTTTTTTCCTCCGTTCATGTTTTTGTTTTGTTGTTTCTTTCCTCTATTTACTCCTTTCTTTTTCATTTTTCTTTAGTAAGGTTCGTAGTTGCAGAGAGTAATGAAATAAATATTTTATATCTTAGTTTAAGATTAATTGAGATAATTTCGTAAAATTTTATCAATTCGATGATTAAATTCGTCTCTACTACATGTCCTCTAATACCATCTGCTACATCCACCGATGACTTAACATTATCGAGACCATGTTTATAGTGGGATAGAAATGCCCTCATCATGATCTTGGTTGGACTTGCCATGGCCTTATTGAAAATCCTATTGACCTCAGGATTTTGAGAGGTAAAGTCCCACAGTTCACAACCATGAGCCTTTCGAGAAAGCGGCTCCACCTTCTTTATTACATTGGCTAAAGCAATGTCGTGGTGCTAGAACCATGAGTTGTTCTGCATGATTACCAGAGAAGCGAGGCTTAGCTCAGAGTCATGTAATAGTCATCTTGATTTCCAGTTCATCCTATAAAGTGCTTCTCCTCCATTTGATGGGGAATGTGCAGTAAGAATTTCTTTGCGGACTAGAAATCTCATGATATGAGCAAGATAAGCAATGTCAACAAAATACCTGAATTAATGAAGGCAAAAAAATAATAATTGTACCATTGATGATTGTCTGGTGATGCTAGAAATACGAATATAATGTGAAAATACCATTTCATATATTCTTCTTCTTCAAGAAATTGTTTCATCATTATTATAGCTTCCACAATTTAGCTCAACTATAATTCAAACAATAACTTAGCTAAACAACAATTTATGATCATATTTTTTGAATTTTTCTAATTAAGGAATTAATATGAGATAGGTCTATTTATACCTTCTTTAAAATGTCTATATTTAATGTTATTTTAAATAAATATAAGGGTCTTTGTTACAAAAACAAAAATAAATAAAAAGTGATTTTTGAATTAAGAGAAAAATAGATGCTTATGTTTTTGGATCGTTCCTAATCAGACGAGGATGCCTAATTTCATCTTAGATAGCTTTGGAGCTTCCAATTGACGATGCCTAATTTCATCTTAGATAGCTCTAAGCCTGCCGATTGACGATGCCTAATTTAGTCTAAGGTAGTTTTGGGCCTTTGTGGGATGACGAGTCCTAAATGGACAGGCTGGACTTCTTGGGGCCTGTAAAATCCTGCAAAACAAATCATCTTTCAGGGGCCTTCATACTTTCAAAACATACCCATTTACATATATAGAGATGGAGGCACAAGGATATCGCACAATATATATATATATATATAATGTTTCGTATATAATTGTAAAAATATATCTATTTTTATAAAAAAAATCTCCTTTTTTTAATTATGAGTTGAATTGCTTTGAACATTGTTTTTATTCTTTTAATCTTAATTTATTAATGTTTAACATTGTGATAGAATTTTAGGATGTGTTACTTTTTTATAATAAAAAATATATCATGGTTTATTTTTATGAATCTAATTTTAAGATAAAAAATAAAAATAATAAGAAAGAAAGTATCTAAGTGATTGCGAATGATTTTTCAAAAAGAAAGAGAAAATCATTAATTAAAGTATCTTCTTAGAAATGTTATTAACAGATCGGAGGGGGGGAAAAAGGAAAAGGGAGGAGTGAGGGAATAAAAAAAAGGAGTATAACTCATTAAGGCTAGATGTTGCATGGGTGTTTATTTTAGCTTTTGTGACTAAAATTGTGGTTGGGTATAATTTAATTATGCATAAAACTTAACCATAAAAATTAATTTTTTTTAAAGTGTTTTTTTGGTAGTTTCACATTCAAAACTCAACTTCCATTTCTAAAACAAATACTAGTTGGTATTGGACTAAATAAAACAAAATAAAGAATATATTTATTGGCTAGATGGACAAGATCGATTTCAAAAAAACACGGATGTGTTAACCGAGTTTTGTTACAACAACATGCGTAGTTTTTATAAATTAATGATTAAGGGACATTGGATTCAATTTATATATATCTTAATTAATTTCATGGGTTTTTGATAATTGATGGCGTGTGTATCAATCTGTAGATGCATGGTGTTTCTATCCATGGAGGATAAGTTAATATCTATCTGAATCTACTGATATAAGCTTAATTTTGGTGACAAAAACCCCAAACCAATTAAGTAGGGGTCGAGCCTCACTTTAAGATATCTTTCGTCTTGGGCTAATAAAATGTCTAGATATCTGTTTTAATGTGATTTGGTAGATTTTGTACCATTTTCAATGTCATTTTTGCGGTTATTTAAAGTAGGAAGTATCTTGTTTAATTAGTTTAGACGGGTACGCCCTATTTTTCCAGTAAAGTATTTAAATATTGCAAGTGTGTTTTTTTTTTTTTAAAAAAAAAAAGTCAATAACCTTATTATAGCTCCGACCATACAAATGAAAAAAAGGGCACTGATCGAAAACAAAAAAAATACATACATATACATACATACATACATACATACATACACACACACACACACACACCAATAACTTGGGGAAAAAAAACCTTTATCTAGGAACAAAAAAAATAATATTGTTTAATTTTTAGCCAATTAAATATGTAAAAATAAAATAAAAAAAAAACCAAAAAACCTTTGTGAGTCAACTCGAGCTAGCAAGATAGACATGTGATCTGAGCATTAAGAGGCGAGCTACTTTGAGCTACCTAGTCAAATTAACCCACGTTCTAAGCATGAGGTTGAGATAACCTGATAGAAAAAAAATCACAAAGCTATTAAAAAAAAAAACCAATGTCGAATGATGATATTGAAAAATAAAATAAGCAAACAAAAAAGATGTCAACCTCTATTAACTTTTCAAACTTATGATGTAGATCATCAAACCAGAAACATCATACTTGAAAAAACCGTGGAACTTAATTCCTAGAAAATAAAACGTTAAAGGATGAAATTGAAAAAAAATTACATAAAAAGATTCAAAATAAAAAATAGTAATTAAAAGAATGAGGGTTAAAAAAAAAGTAAATTAGAAGGTAACAATAAAATTTTAATTTGAGGACTAAATTGAAAAGAATAATAACATTAACAAAATAATTAAAAAAATGAAAGGATTGGAACCAAATTGTAAAAACTAATATACCACAAGTTTTAATTGAAGGATGAATTTGAAATCCAATAAAAGTTTTATAAAAAGATCAAGAAAAAAAATATAAATAAAAAAAATTTGAATCAAATTGAAAAAAATATATAATAAATTAGGATTGAATGATAAAAAAATAAAAGAATATAAACTAAATTAATAAAAAAAAATTAATATATCACAAGCCAATTAAATTTTCATTACCAACTTTAATCCAGAGTACATCATCAGCAGGAAAAAAAAAACCTGGAATTGAAAAAACAAATCAACAGTTGATCTCAATAATGGAAGACATACACATTATACTCCACGATAGCATCATTAGTTTTAAGGTTAGCTATATAAGTCTTTGCCTGAGTATAGCCTCTTGCAAAACGGAAAAGCCCGCTCCCACCAACAATTGGCATCTCTCTAATGCCTGAAAATATGCTGTTGCGACCCAGGATACTGAGAGTGCTACCATTATACTTCCCTTCTGTGAAAAACAAGTTCAATACCATTAAGAAACTAACTTCACTTTGTGATGCCGATGCATAAATTCCTTGTGCTCTTCCTACTTGCTTCGAGCTGACCTCGGGCTTTACAGTCAAGGGATCATCGATCATTGCGACCAGCCCAAATGATGTCGAAGACTTGTTTGTCGTGGCTGCTTGGGCAACAGGCACAGCGGTGGGATTTTTCCCACTAAGTGTGTCGTGGAAGTAGAAGTGAAGGTGGCTTAGTTTCTCCCGCTTGAGGCCTAGTTTTTTTGGAGATAAGTTTCTTGAGAAAGTGTCAGGTCTCGCGGTAGCAAGGGTGATGGGGAAGAGAATAAGGGAGAGAAAGAGGAAGATAAGGACTTCTGTCAGAGTTCTGGCCATGGTTATCTGAGATGTGGTGAAGGTAACATAAAGTGTGATTATATATATACAATGTTGCATAATGGTTAATTTGGTCTTGTCTCGGTTTTGATTATTTACGAGACGCTGCAGACGTCATATAACGTATAACGAGGTTTATTTTAGTTCTTTTAACTTTTTTAAGTTTGAATAACAAGAAAAAATATTTAATTTTTTAAATACATTAAATTAATATAAAATACTTCTTAAAATTATCATCTAAATAGATATCTTTGAAAAATAAAAAGTATCGAATTTTAGAGAGTAATAATAAAGTAAATATCTCTAAAAAGATTTTCTCTCTTCTCCTTGTGATGGTTATAAAGTTATTTATGAGGTAGTAATATGTTCTTTACTAATGATTGTATGCTCAAAACATAGTCTATACTTTAATAACATTACACTTCGTCTAATATTTAAATATATTTAACTCAATATTATAGGCGTGCGTGATGGAGTGATATCTATCTTAATTATGTAACTAAGAAATTATAATAGGGACTGGAAAATGCAAGTACGAAAAGATTAATCCAAGCACGTTGTATAAAGTATTGGTATTTTAAAGTTCAAAAGAAGCCTTAAAACTTTGTCCAACTTTTAGGGTTCCATTGTTTTGCGTATAAGGATTTTTTTTCAAGAAAATCTTTTTCTATATTTGCATAAAAGATTTTTTCCAATTTTTTTCATGTTTTGTTTTTTTCAAAAAATCAAAAACTATTTTTATATTTATCTCTCATAAAATATTTTTTTAGGCCTGCATAGAGGGTGGAATATGTTTTTGTTAGTCCATGGTGCTGAAAATTTGTTTAAAAAACATTATTAAGAGGCATAGTTGATGTCAAATTAATTGTCAATATTCATTTTTAGGGTTAAAAACTTTATTGGAATTAAATCTATAATATATATATGATTTTTAACATAATAAACATGATTTAAATAAATTATAAGTGAGTAAAAAATTGATCTGAAAATATCCTTGATTAACATGTTTTAGTAAAACAAATTTACCAATAATTTTTTCTAGTGTTATAAAACATAAACACGATTTAAATAAATTATAGATGAATAAAAAATTGATCTTAAAGTGCTCTTGATTAACATGTTTTAGTAAAATAAATTTACCAATAATTTTTTCTGGTGTTATCAATCCATCTTCTTGTTGGTATTCACTGCATATTTTTGTTGTCGGTGTATTCGCTACATATTCTGGTAGTGCATGTCTTAATTTTGAGTCCAGTTTTGCGATTTCAAGTAACAAAAGTATCAGTTAAAGACATGTTTCATTTGGGGACAAACTGCATTCCTACTCGTCTCCTTCAATGTCATACCCTTGCTGTTATATTTGCCCACCATTTTCATTAACTCGAATATTCCAACAAAAAGAAGGTAAGAAACAACAAAGGTTAGCTAGCTAGCTAGTGATTTTTAGTCACGGTCCCTGAAAAAAAAATCTTTAAAATCAACATCATGTTCAAACAGCTTCCAATATTCAAGATACAATGAGTGCAGATCTCCAAACTGGTGGTTCATCTCATCACACGGGTGTCTATCATCACATGGGAGTCTATCACGATGGAGTCAAATTACACACTCATCACCAAAGCAAAGAAGCTGCTTATCTTGAGTGGAAGATCAAAGTCCAACATGTTTACCGCGAGGCAAATCAAGCAGCAGATTAGTTAGGAAATTTTAGTTTAGCTATGATCAATCCTCTAGATAGGAGCAATTGGATTCTAAATGAACATCTTGGAGCTTTGTACTTGATCTTGTACCTTGATCTTATTAGGTTTACTTTTCCTCGGTTAATTTAATTGGGTACTTAGCCCTGATTTACATTAAAAAAATAATAATAATTGAGTGGAGATCTTATGTTCAGATGCTATGAATGTGATATGTTCCCGCGATAGTTTAAAGTAGCCTTAAAAAAGATTTACTTGGGCAATTAGCCTAACTGTCGCATTACCGGATTTAAATAATGTAGGCCAACCAAGTATGTAGACATATGAATATTAGTAATCTTATTGATATTTTTTGAGATGGTTAAGTTATATTATCCACATCAGGTAATCTGATAATTCAATTATAAACAACACATTTTAGTTAATATCGATACGAGTGATGAATTGCACTCCATAAATCATCAAGGTAAAATTGATGATTATAACTAATTAAGTCGCCATAGAGTTTGTATATCATAGTGGGATGCATAGATCAATGTGATATTTACACGGATGCATGAAGTGATAACAAAAAAGTCTATGATTCAGTACATGAGTATCATACGTCGGATTATTACATTGGATCTTAAGTAGGTTTCTCCACCTACATACACGCAATACGAGCAACATGCCTAACAATTCAAATTATCATAAGTAATCAAATATTTTTAAAATTAATATATGTTAAAATTTGAGTTTATTTATTGATATTTTAATTTAACATTAATTTTTTTTATTAATATTAGGTTGGTTTATTGCTACGGGAGGGTCAAAAAACTACATATGTGCTTTGTAATATTGACAAAGAAAATGAAGGATACATATATGCGTCTCGGTGGTTCAATATTTGTTGTAACGAACTTGATACCTTTGGAGAGAGGTTAACTCTTGATGGTGTCGTGGAAGAGAACAAGGCCACTTAAGCAAAAGCAGAATGCAATCTTGTTATTGATGAACCAAGATCGTTCAGTAAACATAAATAGATAAATGGGTTATATTGATATATTTTGAGATTTTAATTACTATAATATTGTATTATTTAAATATTTGAGATTTGTTTTGGATGTATATATGCTTGTTTATTTGCGTTTTTAAAATTACTTGTGATTATAAAATGTGATAATTTATTATATTTGATTATTTTGGTTCTTTACAAGTATTTTTAAGTGAGACAAGATTTTAGAAATAGTTTCTAAATAGATGTTTGTTAGATTTAGATGCATGGAAAATTTTTTGTTGTGATTTTTATGAAATAAAAAGGATGATTATTGAAATTTAATTGATGTTACAGTTTAAAATCACAATATTTAATTTATATTATAATTTTAAAAATGCAATATCAATTAATTAACAAAATAAAAAATCAATTATGAGATATTAATTAAATATTGTAGTGTGATGGTCAAAAATATATTATTTTACTAAATCATTTTTCTATTAACTATTATGTCAATTCATCATTTCTTTTTAATTTCTATGCTAAAAGACCAATTTATCCGGGAAAAAAAAATGTCAACACAACGTCATCCTCGTTCTCTTTACAAATATCTTGGCCCATCAAGACATAGACTGTTTATTAATAAATACTGTGTCCAACCATAAAGTAATAAACATGATGCATCCAGCAGATTAGATGCTTTTTCAAAATTATTTTTAATTAAAAATATATTATAATATTAGATTTATCTTTTATTTTTATATTATATCATCATCTTAAAAAGTAAACTCTACTTTTAAAATACATTCAAAGTTAAGAATACAAAAACAAACTTTGTCAACGGAAGCACATGTTAAAAAATATATATATATATCAACCTCAATAATGGAAGATGTCATAACCTATTTTTGGGTTATTCTTAAATTCATATTTTTTCCTTTCTCTTAAAAAAAATAAAATAAAAATACAAAAAAAAAATAAAATAAAAATATAATAGTTAAAATAGAATGCCAAAACACTCAGAAAATAGTCAAAATTTGGTTGAGGAGGTTTAAAAATACAAAAATTAAAGTTTGGCAGTATTTTATTGACTGATGATAGCCTTGTTGACAAAGAAAATTCAATTTTGAGAAAGAAAAGTCCAAGATTAGATGTGGACTCAATTGAATTTATTGAAGGTTTAATTAAATTTATTGAGGGTTTAATTGCAAGAAAAATTGATTTTTAAGTCAATTTAAGCTTTAATTGGAAGAAATTACGGTTCTGGAGTCAAAGTATAATTTTTGAAAGTTAATTTGGTCAAATCAGGGGCTTAATTGCATAAATATTGAAGTTTGATGGCCAATTAGAGACTTAATTGAAGAAATCCGAGACCAAGGACCAAAATGCAAAATGCGCGCAAAATGAAGGACTGACATGAAATCTGGCACTTTGGCGCCAGTTTTCATTTAAATGCAAGTATGAAAAAGATTAATCCAAGCACGTTGTAGAAAGTATTGGTATTTTAAAGTTCAAAGGAAGCCTTAAAACTTTGTCCAACTTTTAGGGTTCCATTGTTTTGCGTATAAGATTTGTTTTTCAAGAAAATCTTTTTCTATATTTGCCTAAAAGATTTTTTCAATTTTTTTCATGTTTTGTTTTTTTAAAAAAATAATAAAATATTTTTCTATATTTATCTCTCATGAAATATTTTCAAAAAACTGCATAAAGAATGAAATATGTGTATAGGTGCAAAATTATTTTTTCAGGCCTGCATAGAGGGTGAAATATGTTTTTGTTTGTCCATGGTGCTGAAAATTTGTTTAAAAAACATTATTAATAGACATATTTGATGTCAAATTAATTGTCACTCATTTTTAGAATTAAAAACTTTGTTGGAATTTAATCTATAATATTATATGATTTTTAACATAATAAATATGATTTAAATAAATTATAGGTGAGTAAAAAATTGATTTGAAAATATCCTTAATTAACATGTTTTAGCAAAACAAATTTACCAATAATTTTTTCTAGTGTTATAAAACATAAACATGATTTAAATAAATTATGAATGAGTAAAAAATTGATTTTAAAGTACTCTTGATTAACATGTTTGAGTAAAATAAATTTATCAATAATTTTTTCTGGTGTTATCAATCCATCTTCTTGTTGGTATTCACTGCATATTTTTGTTGTTGGTGTATTCGCTATATATTCTTGTCAGTTTGGACCGGTTCTAGATCAATTTTGGTTTTTTTTGTATTTTATATAATTTCAGTTTGGTTGTTTTTGTAGGTAAAAACCAAACGAAACTAGAAATAATCACCCCTAATATTCACTATATTTTTTTGTATTGCATGTCTTAATTTTGAGTCCAGTTTTGCGATTTCAAGTAACAAAAGTATCAGTTAAAGACATGTTTCATTTGGGGACAAACTGCATTCCTACTCGTCTCCTTCAATGTGTTAATTTGATACCCTTGCTGTTATAATATTCGCCCACCATTTTCATTAACTCGAATATTCCAACAAAAAGAAGGTAAGAAACAACAAAGGTTAGCTAGCCAGTGATTTTTAGCCACGGTCCCTGAAAAGAAATCTTTAAAATCAACATCATGTTCAAACAGCTTCCAATATTCAAGATGCAATGAGTGGAGATCTCCAAACTGGTGGTTCATCTCATCACACGGGTGTCTATCATCACATGGGAGTCTATCACGATGGAGTCAAATTACACACTCATCACCAAAGCAGAGAAGCTGCTGTATCTTGAGTGGAAGATCAAAGTCCACCATGTTTACCGCGAGGCAAATCAAGCAGCAGATTAGTTAGGAAATTTTAGTTTAGCTATGATCAATCCTCTAGATAGGAGCAATTGGATTCTAAATGAACATCTTGGAGCTTTGTACTTGATCTTGTACCTTGATCTTATTGGGTTTACTTTTCCTCGTTTAATTTAATTGGGTACTTAGTCCTGATTTACATCAAGAAAAAATATTGAGTGGAGATCTTATGTTCAGATGCTATGAATGTGATGTGTTCCGGTGATAGTTTAAAGTAGCCTTAAAAAAAAAAAATTAGTGGGGCACTAAACCAAACTGTGAGATGGTTAAGCTATATTGCTAATATGTTACAATTTAATTATAAACATCTCATTCTAGTTGACATCAATACGAGTGGTGAGTTGCACGCCATAAATTATTATGGTAAAAATAATAATTATAACTAGTGAAGTCATCATAAAACTTATTTATTACTGTGAGATGAACAGAGCTGTCGATACACGACGTCGGGCGACGGCTCCCGCTTTTTGTTTGTTTATTTAACAAAAAAGGTTTTTTCTTAATTAGGGAAACAAAGATTTTATTGGAGTCGCCATCTAGTAATTTGAGGGAACTAGAAATCCCAAAATATACACTGGTCCCAGAGATTCAGGTACGGGGTTAGTTATGATTAAAGGAAGGTAGACACCACCCTTAAAGCATCCTTTCAAAGAAAGGTTACCCTTACTTGTGTGTTTTTTTTTTTGTTTGATTCAAATGCGATTATATTTTGGGCTTATTTGTAAAAATTTTTTAAATGATTAACGTCGGTCCCTAAAAATAGGAGACACGTTAAAAATGACATCAGTCCCTAAAAATTAGAAAACTCGTCTAAAATATTAACGTTTATCCCTAAAAAGGAGAGTTACGTCTGGGTTACCAACAGAAATAATGGATATAATCCATTATATTTTGGGTTTATTGGTAATTTGTTTTTTTTAAATGGTTAACGTCGGTCCCTAAAAATAGGAGGCGCGTTAAAAATGACATCAGTCCCTAAAAATTAGAAGACTTGTCTAAAATATAACGTTTTAACCCTAAAAAGAAGAGTTACGTCTGGGTTACCAAAAGAAATAATGGACATAATCCATATTTGGTATTTACATTTTTGACATCGGTCCTTTTTTTAAAAAAGAGACGTGTCAACTTTGATTTTTGTATTTTTTTACAACATGCAAGAAAATTTACAAGCATTTATATATGAAAAAAAAACATCAAAGAAACCTAAAAAACTACTTGAGTGTCACTGTATTGGTAAAATACTGAAATACCCACTGTATAGGTAAAAATATTGCAATACCCTCGAATTTCTCTGAAAATTACGAAAATGCCACTGGCGGCGCGTGTGGCACACACGCGGCTACTGTTGGCGGCGGGGAGATTTCTGGCCAACCGATGGTCGATCCTGGTAGATCTGATGTCAAGGATTCTTATGGTGGTGATATTGACGGTCGTTGATGGCTGATGAGCGAGAATCGACGACTTGAAGCTTCGGTGGCAGCCGACGATCGCGGCCCTTTTCCGGCTAAATGGGGCGGCGAAAACGCTGAAACCGGCCGGGGTTTTGCTTTATATGAGGATAGCGACCTTTCTGTGGTGGTTTGGAAGCTTAAGATGGCCGGATATGGGAGATCGGAGGAGAGAGAGGGAGTCGCCGGCGAGAGGAGAGAGATGCTCTGGGTTATACCACGGTGTGAACGCTAGCACAGTACACCGATGCAGCTGAGGCCTGTGATCTGTTGGATCTCTGATGGAAAGATCGTGCGGCTGTGATTGGCTCGATCTGCAGGTTGATCGGACGGTCCGGATGAGCAGATTTGTTATCTGGTGTTACGCGGTGTACAGAGAGCTTGGTACACCGGGTGACGTGGCGCAACGGGATCAAATCTTGGAATATTTCAAGGGCTGAGATGTGTCGGGATATATTTGGTATTTTTCAAATTTTTTTTTTTTTTTAAAACAATATCCTACTCTCGTGAAAAAAAACTAAAAAAATCAAATCAGTTCTTTCGCTGCTTTTCTTTCCCTCTGTTCTTCTTCCCCTGCTCTCGTGGCTATTTATAGCCAATGAGCAGGGGACAACTCACATCCACCTTCCATCTACCTTAAATAAAAAATTATATTAACATAACTGCTACTTGTATAATTAAACTGCTCCGTTGAAAAAATTTACTTTTGAATTATTGATTTTGTTTTATTATATATAATAATAAATATTTATATAGATAAAATTAAAAATTCAAATCAGTATTAGAAAAAGCTCGTTTCAACCGCAAAAAATAAAATACCAAAAAAATATTTGATGGGTATCAACCCGGTGAACCGGGTTTTGGTCGCAAATGATGGTTTTTGACCCGAAAAGCTCGAAACTCATTTTTTACCCTAGTCGACATGGTTTGACCCGGTGGACTCGGTTTTGGTTGGAAATGACGGTTTTGACTCGAAACAGCCCGAAACTCACTTTTTACCCTGGTCGACATGGTTTGACCCGTATTGACCCGGTGGACTCGGTTTTGGTTGGAAATGACGGTTTTGACCCGAAACAGCTCGAAACTCATTTTTTACCCTGGTCGACATGGTTTGACCCGGTGGACTTGGTTTTGATGGAAAGATGCGGTTGACTCGAAAAAAATATATTTTTTGAATTTTAAAATTTTTCTTAATTTTTTTGGATTTTTATAAATAATAATAGAAATAAAATAACGTTCAAGAAAATCTTTGTGAATCCAAATTTGGGTTACAACAAGAGCAATGAGATATTTATAGAGATGCATCAAGTAATTACAAAGGAGTATATAATTCGGTATATAAGTATCACATGTCGGGTCATTACACTAGATCTTAAGTAGTTTTCTCCCCCTACATACTCGCTATACGAGCAACATGGCCAATAAATTCAAAATATCATAAGTAATCAAATATTTTTAGAATTAATATATATTAAAATTTGAGTTCTATTTTTTTGATTTTTTAATTTAACATTAATTTTTTTTTATTAATATCAGGTTGGCTTGTTACTATGATAGGGTCAAGAAACTGCATTTGTGCTTTATAATATTGACAAAGAAAATGAAGAATACACACATGTGTCTCGGTGGTTCAATATTTGTCGTAACGGATTTGATACCTTTGAAGAGAGGTTAACTCTTGATAATATCGTGGAAGAGAACGTGGCCACTCAAGCAAGAGCAGGATACAATCTTGCTATTGATGAACCCCAATCATCCAGTAAACGACGTAAACATAGATATATAAATGAGTTATGTTGATATATTTGATATTTCAATTACTATAATGTTATATTATTTAAATATTTGAGATTCATTTTACAGGTATATATATTTGTTTATTTGCATTTTTAAAACTACTTGTGATTATAAAATGTAAGAATTTATTATGTTTGATTATTGTGGTTCTTTACAACTATTTTTAAGTAATATAAGATTTTAGATATAGTTTCTAAATAGTTGTTTGTTAGATTTAGATGCTTGTGGAATAAATAAGATGATTATTAGAATTTAATTGATGTCGTGGTTCAAAACCACAACATTTAATTTATATCATGATTTTAAAATGTAACAATTAATTGTTGCGATTCAAAAATACCAAATCAATTATATATCACAGTTCTAAAATGAGACATTAATTAAATATTACGATTCTAATCAATGATATTAAAAAATATATTATTTCACTAAAAACATATCATCATTCTTTTTAATTTCTATGCTAAATGACGAATATATCCGGAAAAAAAGGTGTCAACACTACATCATCCTCGTTCTCTTTACAAATATCTTGGCCCATCAAGACATACTGTTTATTAATTGAGACTTAAAAAGTATTGCGTCCAACCATAAACATGATGCATCCAGCAGATTAGATGTTTTTTCAAAATTATTTTTAATTAAAAATATATTACAATATTAGTCTTATCTTTTATTTTATATTATATTATAATATATTATATTATCATCCTACAAAATAAATTCACGGCTGTGCTTGTTTCTCATAAACTAGTTTTTAAAAAATCATTTTTCAAATTTTCCTGTGTTTATTTGCCATTAGAAAAATTAGTAAACAAAAAATATTTTTTCAAGAAAGTATTTTTCTTTTATTTTGGGTGAAAAATAATTTTTGAAAGTTGTGAAAAATTTAGAAATATCATATTATTTGTTGATTATATCAAATTTTATCCTCAAACTTTTGATTGCTATATATATTTTGTTTTGAATATTAATTTTTCAATTTTATCCCTTAGAATTTATTTTTTATATTAATTTTGGTTCTTATTTTTATAATTTTTATTTGCTTTTCCCTTATTATTTTTTAATTGAAATTTTTTATCTATCAGATTTGGTCCTCATTCTTTTGATTGTTACTTATTTTATTTGAAATACTTTATGAAATGTTAATTATTATTATTTTAATTTCTTCATCTTTCAATTTTTTTATTTTTTAGATTTGATCTCTATTATTTTAATTATTATTTATTTTATTTGAGATAATTTATGAAATTATACTTTTTTTCAATTTTATTCTCATTCAACTTTTTAATTTGTAAGATTTGTTCCTCATTTATTTTAATAAACTTGAAAAAAATAAAATATTAATAAGTTATTTTCCAGCTTATTTTCCATGAATTAACCAAATACTGGAAAATATTTTCCAACTTATTTTCCATTACACTACCAAACATTGAAAAATAATTCACTTTTTCAAAATTCACTTTTCTAGAATTCATTTTTCAAAAGGAAATTACTTTTCAGCAAACAAACGGGGCCTTAAAACACGTTCAAATACAAAACACACACAAAGACGAACAATGTTAGGAATACAAAAATAAATTTGACTCTGAGTTTACTCTTCAGAGATCATCAGTTTAAGTGTTACAAATCTCAGGATCACTAGAGGCTTATCTAGTCTTTAACTTCAGGGCCTCAGAAGATTAATATAGGTGCACATAAACTGACCTAGAATCTCCACGGATATAAAAAAAAAAATACAAAACCAAACTGTGTCCACAGGAGCACATATTAAAAAAAAAAATAATAAGACAAAACCAAACTGTGTCCACAGGAGCACATATTAAAAAAAATCAACCGATAAGAACTCAATAATGGAAGACATAAACATTATACTCCACAATAGCATCACCAGTTTTGAAGTCAATCTCATGAGTATTTGCCTGAGCATAGCCTCTTGCAAACCTGAAAAGCCCACTTCCACCAACAATAGGCATCTCTCTGATGCCGGAAAACACATTGTTTCGCCCCAGAATGCTAAGGGTGCTACCATTATACTTCCCTTCTGTGAAAACAAAGTTCAATGCCATCAGAAAACTAACTTCACTTTGTGATGCCGATGCGTAAATCCCCTGTGCTCTTCCTACAAGCTTTGAGCCGATCTCGGGCTTTACGGTCAAAGGGTCATCCATCATTGTGACCAGCCCAAATGATGAGAAGGATTTCTTAGTAATGGCTGCTCGGACAACTGGAACAGCAGTTGGGTTTTTTCCACCGACTATGTCATGGAAGTAGAAGTGAAGGTGGCTTAGTTTCTCTCGTTTGAGGCCTAATTTTTTTGGAGACAAGTGTCCTGAGAAACTGTCAGACTTTACTGTAACAGGGGTCAAGGAGAAGAGAATAATAATGTTGAAGAGAAAAACGAAGGAAATAGTGGCATTTGTGGACATTTTGGCCATGGTGAATCAGAATTAATTGATGGTTGGCAGAGAAAGAATAGAAGGTTTAAATGGGCTAAGGTTTGGTATCAAGGAGGAGTTCGTAGCGGGGAGAGCTTTTCAAATAAAAGTGTCTCTTGGGAGTTGGGAGTGCGGTTTGGTGAGGCGAGATTATATTAGATTTTTAGATGGGGTCCAAAAAAAAAAACATTTATTTGTAGAATTTAATTCGGTGTAGATTGTATTTAAATTAATTGTATCTCCAATAAAAAAAAAAAACTTCAAATCTTGCCTCACTCTGAAACTCATCTAAAGTATCAAAACAAAATCACATATCCTACAAAACAAATATATTATCACCAACGAGATCTTGACACAATTACAAAACGTGTATTATGCCAAAAAAAAAAAGAGTGTATGAATACTACTCAAAATGTTAAAATTAAGAAACAAATCTTGAACACTTTTGGCTCTCAGAGCATGAATAAGATAAATTATCTTTAAAGCGCGTATATTTTTGTGTTTTAAAAGTGTTTTTGAAAAAAAAAATTAAGTTTTTATTTATTTTAAATTATTTTAATGTGTTAATATCAAAAATAATTTTTAAAAAATAAAAAAATAATAATTTTTATATATTTCAAAATAAAAAATACTTTAAAAATCAATCATTACCCCCTATCAACAACACCCCTTTAATCAACCTGAAAAAAAAATCCCTTACCATTTACACCGTGTTCTAAGAGAAATAATTGTGAATTCCAAAGCTTTCTGTAAACAACATGCTTTAAGCGTCAGATAATAAGTAAAATGTGAATAGAATGTATAGCATGAACAACCAATACAGTGAAAAACAATGTCATCAATAGTCATTCATTCATTATTGTTCGTTTGTGATTGATATTTGTGTTGTTTGGAAATCTGATAGTAATTATTTTTAAAAAATTAATTTTGATATAGTAGATCAAAACAATTTAAAAATACTAAAAAATTAATTTGAAATAAAAAAATAAAAAAATTATTTTTTTCAAAAATATTTTTAAGATTAAAAAATAAACAGGTCTCAATATTGAGAGAAGCATGAACAGAGAAATTAAGAAGCCTAATGGCTGAATAAAATTAATGCCACGCAAAATCATCATACAAATTAGGGGCAATTGTTAAGTCAATCAAAGGAAAAGGGTATACTTTATGGAAGGGAGGAAATTAATTCCAGGCCGTCCAAGCATGAGTCAATTACAGGGGAAGTAAATTATCCTCAAGAACTCAAATATTGAACAAAGAGAAAATTAGACAAGCACGACGTCTTGAGATTTCGGAATGAAAGGTAACCTACCCAGAACCTGCTTTTCCATGGACAAATTTTAGTTGCGTTTCGTGCTTTAGACTACGAGACAGAGTTCAGATTGTGAGAAAAGTGAAATGGTAGTCGGTAGATGTGAGTCTGTGACAGCATGGTCTCAAGAAGACAAACGGGCAAGACTAGTGGGCGTTTGAATTTTGTGGTTTTCCTCGAAAGAAGGGCACTTGTGATTTTGCTTTTAGAGCCTTGTCAACTTTTATGACTTTGCTTTTAGCTTTTGCCAACTTTTTTGGGAATTTTAAAAATGTTTTTAAAAAATTTAATTTTTTTATTTTAAATTAATATTTTTTAACATTTTTATATTATTTTAATATAATAATCTCAAAAATATTTTTTAAAAAATAAAAAATATATATATTTTTTAAAATAAAAAATATTTTAAAAAAAACTCAACACCATTTATACACATTCCTACGTCATCTGTATCTCAAATTTCAGATGCTTTAAAGTGAACAACCATGTATTTAGAGTTCATAAGAGCATCTTTAATGAGATATGTTATTAGAAGAGTCAATTTAGTAATATATATATTTTTTTCTGTTTATATACACTTAAATGATAAAAACAATTATTTAGAAGAGTTAATTGCATTTTAATATATTTGATGTACAATAAAATAAAGAAATACTGTTGTTTTTGTTAGTGTAAATAACATGTAGTTAATCAGTTGATTACACATTCTTAAATCAAATATTCAAAGTCAAAAATAATATCTAATTTTCAGATAATTTTTACATAAACCTTAAATAATTTTAGATATGTCTAACAGGATCCTTGAGACTCTAAAAAAAATTTAAAATTTATTGTTTTTGCTATGTGTATATATTTCGGGAAATCCAACCATTTTAATATATTTTACTTTTTTTGTGTCAATTGGGTTTTGAATTATTTTTTTAACATATCTAGGGATGATATTTTTGTTGAAGAAATGAGATTTTTACATTTTATATGCTATCCTTGTTGAAATGCATAAAACAATGATGATCAACCAAGAAAAAAATATTTTCAATTCGGCTTCTCGTTTACCGTCAGCTTTGAAGATGCCCTAATGAAAGCAAAGAAAAGTCACAAACAGAGTATGGAACAAAAATAGAAATTCTACTTCATTGTTATATTGCGTAATCTTTTACAATCACAATACTGCTCAAGAACTTAGTTATATATGTTGCGCATGAAAAATAATTCTCTAAAAGCATAACTTCCTATATACATATGAAGGATTGAGCCAGTGACACTCCTAATTTCCATAGCATATCTTTTGATCTAGCCAGATAATAATATTCTAGGATTAAACTAAAGCTTGAAGGAGTGAAATCTTTTATTATTATTATTAATATGAGTGTTCGAATCAACTTGCGTGCATCTCAACTAATTCTACGGACTTTGAAGTTAACAACCATATAAGTTTCAAGTAATTCTAAAGAGACTCGAACTCGTGACCATTAAAATTAAAATAAATTTAAAATCTAACCATTTGAGTGAAATGAAATCTTGATATTGCCGTAGCATGGTAGCAATTGTTTCCATCAAGAAACGAAGATAACTTTTAGAATTTCCTTACCAAAAAAAATTAAACTAAAAACAATTTGACCAAACATAGGCCAGTCAGGTCTTGCAATACTACTGAAATTGTATATGCTATTTCCATTTATTAGATTATCAATCTCAGTCTACCAATACCAACCGAGTGAAAGAATATGGTAATAGGTGTAGAAACTCATTTTTAGGTTATTCTCCCTACACACACTCACAGGATTCAGATGCGTCGTTGCTCAACGCGGTGCCAGAGAACAAAATTCAACCTGTAAGATCTTTATGAAGAACCAAATATGTCTCAAGTCGCACTATAGTACTAACCCCAATAACCCTAATTAATCACCAATTAATTCACTCTGTGATGTGCTTGGCATTTGGCCAACCTTTTCACTTTCCGAGGGTAACTTATGTCAATTAATTATTCGTGTTTGAAAAGAACACATGATGTGAATAAAGTTGAGAGCACGATGCACATAGGCACAATTATTCAGAAAATCTTGGATTAAGGAGGATATATCATTAGATGCATGAAAAACACTCAGACAAGAATTACAAATCAACTTTCATATCAAATAACTGTAAAGAAACCAAAACAAGTGATATGGGAAAATAAAAGTTATTAGCAAATCTCTGTCTAGACCATCTAGGTGATAGCAGTTTTCTTTTATTAATCACTTTCTAAGTTCTAGCAAAGTCTGAGTGAAAAAAGGGAATCCTCAGCAGCTAGAAGGCAGTTAATTAATAATGAAAGACATAGACATTGTACTCCACAACAGCATCACCGGTTGTACGATCAAACATGTGAGTACTGGCCTGAGCATAGCCCCGTGCAAACCGGAAAAGGCCACTTCCACCGACAATCGGCATCTCTCTCACAGTGGAGAACACACTATTACGTCCCAAAACACTGAGAGTGCTTCCATTGAACTTCCCTTCCATGAAAACAAAATTCATAGTCATTAACAAACCAACATCATTTTGAGAAGCTGATGCATAAAACCCTTGTGCTCTTCCTACAAGCTTAGAGCTGAGTTCAGGCGTCATGGTCAAGGGATCATCAATCATCGCCACCATTCCAAATCCTGTTGAAGATGTGTTTGTCATGTCTGCACGGGCTATTCGGACCGCAGTGGGATTTTTTCCACTAACTATGTCATGGAAATAGAAGTGAAGGTGGCTTAGTTTCTCTTTCTTGAGGCCTAGTGTTGCGGGTGATAAGTATTTAGTGAAACGTTGAGATTTTGCATTGGCAATGATCAAGAATGAGAGAACTATTGAGAGAATGAGGAAGCTGGAAGCGAGGTTTTGGAGGATTTTGGCCATGGTGAAGATAAGTAAAGGGAGATGGCACTGGCTTAGAGAAGGAAGAAAACAGATGATTTAAATAGGTGTAGCGAGCTACATACCTTAGTGGGTCTGGTAATAATATTCAACAAGATATTTTGTGCTTCCACTAGAGAATGATCGCTGGAAAGAAATGAAGAGGTGGGGCAAAGTCAGACACTGTGGCTTCATGCTTTGTACGCCGTAGACTTCAATATCTGAATGATTTCTATACAAAAAGTTCTCCGGACATTTGGAAAGAAAAAATCAACAAAAAGAAAAAACATTATTCATGAGGTGGTCAACTGACGAGAAATGATGAATATTCTATGGTCTACAATTCTCACCGTCTTCACTAACTTCAATGTGCCATATTGAAAAATTACTCATGAAAATTCCACAATTTTGGCTGTTAATTCAAAAGTTATATGCCAAGTAAATATTAAATTCAACCGTTTATTGGGTGGCTCATTTTTTTTTTTATGTATAGTTATTTTATTCGATAGATAATAAATAAGATACAAATATTATTAAATCTGACCTAATTATAATTTAAAATATAAATAATATATAAATATATGCACATGACATTTTTTCAATCCAAAATTGTGTATGTACACTTCATATATATATATATATATATATATATGAAGTGTACATACGAATAAGATATAAATATAAATAAACTTAAGTACTGGTGGATAAGCATTATGATTCCTATTCATGTACAAGGAAAACGAAAGGAGAGTAAACTGAGTTGAAGAACATCATAGATGAAGGTGGCAGTGGCAATTCTGTAAACATCATATGTCTAGTTGCAAGTTATCTTGGAGCAACTTGCAAGAGGGGAAATCATGATCTCACAAGGCGGAGTAAAACAAAGTCTACTTTATTAATTAATCAACAAGCCAATGAGGATGAATAAACAAGATGATGTTGAGCAATAACCTTAAATAAGCGAACAAGAGGGGCAAAATCAAAGACAAAGAACAGAAGACGCGGGTAAACGGAGAAAAACGTCAAAGGAAAGCATGACTGTGAAAGACAGCAATTTGGCCAATATTTTAGCTGCTCAAGAAGCGGATCATACGTCTATAAAGAAATAGAAAATGGTCTTGCAGGGTGACTCTCTGAGGCAGGTATCATCGGCGGAGAAGGGACGCAGAGGGCAGAGCTCCGGTGATGAAACAATGAGATAGCGTTTTGAAACTACCTCTTACTATTATTGGAAAAACACATCTGCAATGATTACTCTTTTTATGTTAAGGTTTTTTTATCCCATCATCAGAGAAACGCGAGCTAAATAAATAATGATTGCTGAACTCGCTTTACCTTTCCAAAGAATCCACCAAACTAAAACGCTGATGGGTTGAGAATTGGGTTAGCTGTCAATAAAGCTCTGTGGTGGATTATCAGAAAAACAAAATTGACTCAAGGAATACTGATAAAAGGAAATTCAAGTAAATAATCTTGCGAGAGAAAAAAAAAAAGAAGAGTTTATTCTCAAAGAACAAATATAAATACCAGCAATAGGAAAGCTGGCAAATCCTTATTCTGTATAGAATTTAAGCTACTATATTAAAAGATTTTTTGTTTTCGTGATTCAACCCATCAGCTACTAAGTGATTCATCCTTGTTTTTTACAAATTTTGAAATATTGTTTTTGTTTTAAATTAAATAGTTTTAGTTTTTTTTAAAAAATTTATATATTGATATTAAAAATAAATTTTAAAATATAAATATAAATATAAATATTATTTTAATATATTTATAAATAATACTTGAATCTGAAAGGCATGACTTAAGAGAAGGGGGACACATCGAGCCTCTAATTGACAATCTTGACTTTATTTTAGTCGGAAAAGATTCGCAATTGGTCCACGCTGGTATCTGGATTAGTGTTACCAACTCATACAGCCCATATCTATTTTTTTTTATTAACGTGGGTATTCGGACCATATCTACTTTAATATCTTGTACAATCAATACGAAGCTAATCAAGCAATAACAATATATATATAAAAGAAATTTACTATAGAGTGAATTATTATGGATTATGAATGTGTTTTACTATGGATTGTACTATTTGATACTGTAGCATGAGTTATTGAAAACTGTGAATGATTTTATTGTGAATTGCATTGTTTAAGTTTGCTATTTGCTAAAAGCAATGTGAATTGAAGGGTGCAATGACAGAGTTGTCTTTGCCATATAGAGTTGCAAAGATTGCAAGAGGGTTGGGTTATCTTTTTGGTTAGGGAGAAAATAGTCAGTTCAGGTTTACATGGGGCTGAAAGCCTTAGGCTGCAGACACCTGGCGTTGGGCTGCCCAGCCTAGGTGCTAGGGCCAGACCCGAGCTCCTAGGGTTTGCATAATCGCGTATTGGATCTTATGTCAGGACTCAATTCTCTTGAGCCCGGTATCAGAATTCAAGGTTCTTGAGTTTTAGGTTTTTTACACTATCGGTGCAATTTGGATCAAAATTGAGAAAAAAAATAAAATTATCTAAACCATTGAAGATTTTTTAATATTATCATTAATCTAAATACAATGATTTTAATCTTGAAAATATCTTAACTGACTTTTTACTTAGCCTAGATTTTAAATTAAATTATGTGAGAGTTGTGCTGATGTTATTTTATTGACTAAGCAAATTCAAAGAAAAAAAATCATAAGAGAAAAAAAAACAGTTAAGTTAACTTTACTCAACCCACAATTCAGGTTATGTATTTTATTGGATTGAATTATTTTAAAATATTTTTTATTATATGATAAAAAATAAAAAAATTAATTTATTATTAATTTAATATTGAATGATAAAATTCAATAAAATTTTTATCTAAAATATAGAATTGGAAAAAAAATCCAAAAAACAAAAGTGCCAATAATAAACAGTAGCAATTATCCGTTTCAATTTCATTTTCAAACCAAATTTATTTATAGCTCGCCAAACATACACGGTCCCCGAAAGTACCCCTTTTCTGAAAATACTATTTAGACCAAACTAAATGCCCTTTCCCCAATCAAATTCAACACCCACAGGCCCATGAATTTAACACTGAAATTTCAGCATTATTAGGCCCAACAAAACAAACAAAACCCAGAAGCCAGAAGCCGCAACCACAAACCCTAGTCCAAAACCACCTATAAAATTCCCATCTAGGGTTTTAGTCCCTTCTGAGCACCCTTCCCCTCCATCTCAGAGCCACCGCGCACCCTCACACTAACTCAAACACAAAATGCCGGCTGGTCACGGTCTCCGGTCTCGCACTAGAGATCTCTTCGCTCGTCCCTTCAGGAAGAAGGGTTACATTCCATTGACAACCTACCTCAGAACCTATAAGATTGGAGACCATGTAGACGTTAAGGTTAACGGCGCCGTCCACAAGGGTATGCCGCACAAGTTTTACCATGGACGTACTGGCAGAGTCTGGAATGTCACCAAACGTGCCATCGGCGTAGAGGTCAACAAGCAGGTATATTTATCTACTTATTTCATTACCTGTTTTTGGTAATTATTTTTAGTGTGCTTGATGTTTAGTCTGTTTGGAAATGATAGGCTTTTTTAACATATAGGTTTGATCGACATAGATAGCTGCTTTATGGTTGATATGTTTTTTTCCCTCTTGTATCTTAAAGAAGCCAGTTAGTGCGAGAGTATCAATTTACGATGTTGTTGACTTACTGATGAACTTGAGGGTTTTTAAGGTTTTTGGCTGTTTTTCTAATTGATTTTGTTGCTTTTTTTTTCTTTCTTAAAGTGCTATTTTCGTTATGGTTTTCGTTGCTTATTTGAGCATATGACTGTGCCATTGAAAGGTATAATCCCCCCCCCCCCCCAAAAAAAAAAAAATATGCTAGGTATCTGGCATTTGACTGAAGCTGAAGTAAATTGATGTGAGGAGAGGTTTTTGTTTTTCTTATTTTTTTCGTTGACAATCTTTGTTTATTGTTAGCTTCTGAATGGTTTAATTTTGCTTTTTGCATGAGATTGAGCCAACACGTTGTTTGTTGTTAGACTTCTTGATTCCTGTTGCACCATCGAAGGTGTTCTCTTTTTAGCTTCAATTGTAGATAACCTTAACTGATGATTCATGGGAAACAAGCTAGAAAATCATGTGTATGTTTTAATTGGTTATTGCTGAGCTGCGATATGACATTATTTCTCCATTGCTCAACATGGCCTAATATTTTGTTCTTTGCATATCATTGTAATGGATTGACTTGCCTGTTTGTTTCCATGATGGTTGTTTGTTTTGCATTAGTGATTGATGCTGTTGCCGTATTTTATATTTTTTGTGGGTTGGAGGACTGCCATTTAATCCATTTTCTTGATCACAGGTGGGTAACAGGATCATTAGGAAGAGGATCCATGTCAGAGTGGAACATTTGCTGCCTTCAAGGTGCACTGAGGAATTCCGTCTCAGGAAGAAGAAGAATGATGAACTAAAGGCAGAGGCTAAGGCCAGAGGTGAGGTTATCTGCACAAAGAGGCAGCCAGAGGGTCCTAAACCTGGTTTCATGGTGGAAGGTGCTACATTGGAAACTGTTACTCCCATTCCATATGATGTTGTTAATGATCTCAAGGGTGGTTACTAGGTTTCCTCCCAGCGTTTTGTTATGCAGTTTGTTGTCTTTGTGGACTGGTGCAAATCCATAGGATTTTCAATTTCAGTTTTAATTTCTGTCAGTGATTAAATACATTCTCCTAAGCAAGATCATAACATATTTGAGGGAATTTGGAATTCATTTTTTCCAGTTTTCAATTTAAATGTTTGCCCTCCAGTTTTGCATTTCATTTTACAGCACTCACTAGTGGGTAAATTTTGAAGATGCAGTATAGCTGCGTTCTTCAAACCATTCCCGCTAATTCAAGCATTGAATGTTAACTAGTAGATAAGTTATCCTCGTGTTTTATTTTGCTGTCGGCATCAACTTGATAATTTACTATTAGCTCCAATATACTTGTGGAGTTGGAGCGAGCATGCAAGTTCTAGGCATTGTGGAAAGAAACGAAGTTTAGGTTTTGTCGGGCAGCATATTCGTGAACGAATTAGAATTGTAGTTTCTCAGGATTCCTTTCCACTTCTGTCGGGGTGTTTGATTGTGGTCTCCAACCAGTTTCAGCCATGCATCAGCATTCAGCACTCCCTTTGTATTCTTTATTTCTGCTCTTCACCTTGTGTTGGAGAGGCAACTATGGTTGTGTTTTGTAAATGTTTATTTTATTTTATTTAGAAATGTATTAAATTAATATTTTTTTAGAATATTGTGGAGAGTCAAAGTTGGTCTAAATATAAAAAATAAAAGAAAAAAAGAAATTATGTAATGTCATGGAAAACATTTTTTTTTCTTATCTTTTCTCGTTGTATTTTTGTTTTCCTGACCACGTTTGCCACGCATTTTCGTTTTTAAGATGGTTAGATATTCAATGGGAAGTAAATTATCCATTTAAAAATCAAATTGGATGCACTAGTTAATAATATTATTAAAAACTACTCCAAAAAATAGAAATTACGTATGCACAAAATTGTTAGTACATATACTAAGCAGCGGTCAGCAAGCCAGTTGATAATTTGACAGATCTCTGTAGTCGTGGTATGCTCTCCCTGTTGTCATCTTAACGAAGCATGGAAAAGGTTGAAAAAGATGGTCTCTTCAAAGAAAAGAATATATGCTTTACAGCAAGCTTGTCACAAGTACTACAGAAGTGACTTGGGGATCTAAGATACAAATTATTCTTTCGAAGAAAATATTCAGTAGCCAGTGATTTGATATGATTTGAACCCTTTATTTACGTTGAAAGAATCTTAGCTACTATATAATCAAGGCATTATCATCGAGGCCCCTCTCTTTCAACCAAGAGAAAGCTGAGCTGCAAGACCAGGCCGAAGCTGAAGCTGGAATATGAGGATATCCTACGCACTCTTCTCTCTTCTACTCCTGCTAGTCTCAGGTTATTCTCTTTGAACCCTACAGATAATGAACCAGTTGCATATGTTCTATCATTACATTGTGTGTGTGGCGCAGAATTAATACATATTAAACCTGAAATAATCCTTAAAAATAACGAATCACATTAACATGTCGTAAACTGGACGGGAAAGTATGATACTTAGGAGGTTAGGAAATTACATGCTTCATGGTTTCCCTCAATCTTTTCTTCCATATTGGCAGCCAAGTTTAGCCAACCCCGGGCAATCGTCCACGAGGTCAATGCGGTGAGGATTCCAGAGCACACATGCCACAAGCTGCTAGACATGAACAGCTGTGATTCGCAGAAATGTAACCAAGAATGTTCCAAGGAACCTCTAGGAGTGGGAGAGTGTAGGAATACCTTTTGTTCTTGCACATATTATTGCAAGCAACCTCCAATGTAATGCATTTCCGTCCTGCTTTGTCATAGAACAGGAGTCCGTATTCTGGCATGTACAAAATGCATATTTAGGTCTAGAGCATCATCAATGTGGGCATAAGAGATGAGTCTTGACTATTGTATACGGATACAGTATTTTGGTACAAAATCAGTGAATGCTATTTGATTTTTCTCTTCCTATCATCCATTGCCATCCATAGGTGTTGTCTTACACAGAGCAAGAGTACTAATTGACTCGGAAGGCAGTGTGCAGAAGGACTTGGGATAAGATCAAGTCATCACTTCCATGCGTTTTGTCTCTTTCGGTTCAATCATCTACCTCATTTCTTTCTCTTGTCGTTCAAGATGTTAGCAGACTGATGAAGAAACAAGGAAAATAAAGCATCTGTTTTTGCACTTTTAAAAGATAACACACATTTTTGACCGTAAAGACAACACTCAGTGAACCTTGTAGGCTACGTTTTCCATCCAACCATAGAGAGAGATGAAAAACAAGACTTCATTCAAAATCTATTTTTGAATTCTTCAGTTATTCATGATGATAAAGTGCATCATATATATTATTGAAGGGGATTAAATAAATTGAAAGTACGTAGTGCTGAATGAAAAGTGCTAGAGGTACAGAAGGGCAATAAGAAGAGCAAACTCAAAGAAGATTAGGACCCATGTATGCTCATTGCCCATGGCCATTGTTGGGATCTGACTTGATTAATTTCACATATTTTACCTTAAGCTTCTGCTCGTAGTTCTGTCAAAGAAAACTGTAAAACCATCAAGATTTAATTAGATATGAGATATCCATAGTTATAATACGTTAAGATGGCCCCGCCAAAAAAATTCTTGAAAGATAAATTACGAGAATCTTTTATCATCAGAAACTCCAAAACTGCTTTAAGCCGACTCAATACGAATTGAACATTGTTATTTCGATCAAAATCAAGCTTGTTAAGCTCTGAACAAATCTGTCAAGCCCAATGTAAGATCACTTTCAGCAAATCTTGCTTGGAATACATAAAACACATTCATAAGTAAAAAATGGGTTCTTGAATAAACCTGATAAAATGAGGACAAGGACGAAGAAATTATTGTAATGAAGCTGACGCTTAGCCATCTAAACTACACTACAATTTAAAGCTGTTGGCGCCTTTAGCTGGAAAGCCATGTTTTTGCTGGTCATCTAGCAGCTTCAGTATGTCAATTCTGTAAAGGGGTTAAGCAATTCCTATGTATATATAGCTGAAAACTATATACTACGCAATTTGTAACATGATCAGCTCCAGAATTTATTTGGGATTTACCCAGTTCCAGAATTAATTTGTGTCTCTTTTCAATATTTTATTATAAAAGAAGTAATATACACATTGCTTCCTTGGGGGAAAGGAAAAGTGATTTTATATTCGTTAGAAAGAAAAATAAAGGACCAAGCTAAGTTACAAGGAGGTTGGCGCCTGGGTTGCAAGGGTACAAATTAATTCTAGCATACTACAGTACCTTGTATTCCAAAAGAAAAACAGAGAATTAGGCTATAAAGATATAAAGATAAAGTTTGGTTATTGTATCAGTACAAAAGAGACAGGAGCAGCGAAGATAACAGAAAAAAATAGAGAAAAAATTATATTCGGTAGTAACGTATAATATAAAATGATAGTATTTATATCTTGTTTGGTTAAAATAAATAAGAAAGAATAAAATATAAAAAAATCTATTTTATTTTTAATATTTATTGTTGTTAAACTTATATATTTAAAAAATAATTAGATATATTTGCTTTATTTTGGTTTATATTGAGTGTAGGAATTAATAATATTATAATAACTCTAATTATAAAACCAAGATTGACTTGACGGGTTAACTCAAGGCCTAGACTAGTTTGAGTTTTTTAAAAAAAAATAGAGGAAGGATTGACTTAATTTAATTTGATCAAAAACCCAAGTCAACTTAAGTAAAAAGAAAATGATTTTTTAAAAGAAAAATCGGTCAAAATAAAGTTGCTTTGATTATTATTTTTTTTAAAAAAATTTGGTTCAGGTGACCTGAACTTTGCCTCAGGTTGACTCCGAATTGGGTTTTAAAACAATGATAATAATCATTTTTACCCATACATTAACGCGGGTCAACTCGTGTTGACCCTCTTGATTCGTGACTTAGGCCTTACCCCTCAGGTTGACTCCCGAATCAAGTATTAAAACTATGATAATATCTATTTTTATTTTATGTTAATTAAGGTCAACCTGAGTTTACCCCCCTGACACGTGATCCTGGCTTTATCCCGAATCGATCTTTGAGTCAAGTTTTAAAACCATGATAATAACTAATGTTAACTCGGGTCAACGATCAACCTCACACATGATTTGAGTCTTGTCACGGATTGACCATCGAATCATCTTTTAAAACTATAATAATAATCATATTTATTCTTACACTGACTTAGGTCAATCCCTATAACCAACTCAATTTCCATTTAAATAGTAAATATTCCTTAATCTATAATCACCTCAATTTCCACTTAACTTTAATTTTTAAGGAAAAAAGCTATTTAAATTTTTTTTAAAAAAATCCATAAGAGTGTGGTTTTGGGTGAAAGGAAAAGGTAAGTTCTTGAATTCATGGATTCCCTCACTAAAATTATTTTAAATCTCAATTAAATAGTAAATGTCCCTTCATCTATAATCAACTCAATTTCCATTTAACTTTAATCTTTAAGGTCATGAAGAGACACGTGTCACATTCCAACTTAAAAAAATTGATTAAAAAAATATAAAAAAATTATAAAATCATAAGAGTGTGGTTTTGGGTGGATGGAAAAGGTGGGTTCTTAAATTCATGGATTCCTTAACTGAATTTCTTTTGAATTGGTGTTATTGGAAAGTGCAGGAAGGCTTCTCTTAAATCAATTTCAATGTTTGTTGTGTATGTGATTTTCCCTAATTGTTAGGTTATTAGAAATTTGAGAATTTGTTGGGAAAATGTTGGTTTGATTTAATTTTTAGAATTTTATGTTTAAAATGGTGTAATTAGTAGAAAAATGAAGTGAATTTGAAGCCAACCATGGATTTTTAAACCATGGGTGGCCAGCCATGAATGTTTATGTATAGGAAGTTTCTGATTTTGAACATGACTTTGTGTTAATGGTGTGTTTGAATTATTTTATTTATGATGTGATGATAGGTACATGTTTGGATTAATTATGTTGTTCTTGAAGCATTTTATAATTATTAGAAATTTGAGAATTTAATTATTAAAAAAATATTGGTTTGATTCAAGATCCAATATTTAGGATTTTATGTTTGAAATGGTGTAATTAGTAGATAAATGAATGAAATTGAGGCCAACCATATGGATTTTTAAATCATGAGGATTGAATGATAATAAAATTGAGCAATTAAAAGAATGAAGATTGAATGATAATAAAATGATGGGACAACTCTAAAATTTGAAATGGTCAACGCGAATTTCATGGAGAAGAGCGTAAACATAGGGAAAGAATAAATAAAAGGTGGCTGACAACTCATCGCCATGAATCACCCTACACACGTCACCCTATATGAAAAAGAACATCGTGACACATCTAGCGCCATCTTGAAAGGCTAGGTTTGGCCATCAGAGGAGACCATATAAGCCGTCAGAGCTCTACAGCCTCCCTACTTTCTGGCACGTGCATTGCATTTACCAATCTTTTTTTACCCTTCCTACTATCATTAGTCACCCATATTTGTTTCATAATCCAATTTGGTTCATGAGAACGTAATTGCTCTAAATCAACATAATTTAAACATATTTTGACAAACCAAGCATATGAATATCTCATCGATAATACAAGACTTGTATATCTAGGTAAAAAGAAACTATCAATTCAATTCAAGAAAAAAAATAGAATAACCAAATTAAAAAAAAAATAACAACTTAAATAAAAAAATAATACATAAACATTTTCCCTACCCAAGCAAACCAAGTCCCAATGGCACAAAATTAAAGCTACCCAAATTTTTTCAAAGCCTCAAATTGAGTCCCCTAAGCTTTAATTGCTCTAACAAAATTAAAATTGAATTTTATTAAAATCATGTATCAATCAAGTAACAGAGAATTTCCTTAACACCTCGAGATCTGTATGTAAGACAACATGCGAAGTCCATACCTAATCTATTGCAATGTCAAAAGACCAAAAAACAATTTAATGGATCAAACAGTAAGTTTATGAAGAAATAAAAAAAAAATTATGATTATAATCCACGATAATTTATCTTTTAATGCATAATAGGTTTTTTATTTTTGTTTTTTTAATATGTGAACCCAACATGCCTTTTAATGCTGGCCAAATCCTTCAACTTGTTACTAAGACTGAAAGACATGCAAAATATTTTTTTTTTCGAAAATGACAAAACAAATAAAAAATGCTAAGATATGCAAAATATTATTTTGTAGTTTTTCCTTTTCCTTTTAAAAAGGGGTTTTTCGGTATGATGCAAAAATATGCTAAAATGATTTCTTTAAAAGGAATTGGCTATGAAAAATAATAAAAGAAGATTTAAATTTCTATCCTTTTTCTTTTTCTTTTTCTTTTTCTTTTTAATTAGTTGTTTTTTTCTTTTGTATTATTCTCTTCCGAATTAACTGATGCGACCCCAAAAAAGCAATGAACAAGGCCTCAGCCCAAGCAGACAAGGAGAAGAAAAGAGAGCCTATTACATAAAATAACAACCCAAGCCTAGCATCATGGCCCATGAACACGTAAAAAAAGTGACCCAGCCCGATGGTCCATTCCAAATAAGGCCTAGAAAACCCATGAAAAAACCCAAGAGTCTATCTCCAGATGTTAAGAGTGTGTTTGAGAACATAATGCAAACCATGTTTTTATAAATTTTAATTGTTTTTGTTTAAAATAATTTTTTTTATATTTTCAGATCGTTTTGATGTGTTGATATCAAAAATAATTTTTAAAAAATAAAAAAAAACTTTATTTTAATGTATTTCTAAACAAAAAGCATTTTTGAACCGCCACTACTATCACAATTCACGACGCACTAAAAAATACACGAGAAAAAGCTATGGCCTTTGGTATCTATTCCCTAGCTGTGAACGAAAACTTGTAAAAAGAAAAGAACTTCACATGACATCAAAACAGAAGAGGAGGAGGTCGCATGCCCCTACTATATCAAAACTACAGAGAGCCATCTTGCCCTGCCCCTAGTGCTATGTTATGCTACCATAAAAAGCAAAGACAACAGGTGCTTTCCTTCTCTCGACAGTAACAATATAGATTTTGAAGGGAAAAGAAATACACCTAAGGTCCCTTGATTCCTTAGCTACTGATTTGATGATGCTATGCCACTCCAAGGATCGTCTTTGAAGCTTGAAGGATGTATTCTCGAAGGTGACTTCCCAAAGCTAGCGGCTTTAATAATGGTGATGCCCAGGGAACTTCTTGCTCAAAGAAAAGACTCGATATCTCTCCCCTATGAAAGTTGGTAGCTCATAAAAGAGAGTGGCTTTGCTAGACTTACTGCTTTGAAGCCACAAGCAAGAGTAGAGATAGAAGTAGACCTGTGTTTATGTTCCTGGTATCCTATGTGATTGGGACTGATGTACATGAGAGAGTGGTTGGAGTTCGACGTGTTTTCAAGGAAAACGTCAAGGGTTTTTCGGTGAAATGAAACACTATTAAATCTTAAATCTCATTTCTTGATTATTAATCTTTATAAAATTTTAAATTAATTTTCTATACATAATTAAATTCAGAAGCCATGATTTTTGAAACAACCGAGTGCCTGAGGTCTGCAGTTACTTGGGTCCTTCTCCGTACCAATTCTCTTGGGTCAGTTGTTCGGATTCAATTTTCTTAAGTCCAGAAAAGGATCCAAATCTCATGGGTCCGGACGAGGACCCAACTCTCTTGGGTCAATCGTTCAGACCCACTTTTATTGGGTCCTAGCACGGGCCCCACAGAGAACAAATTTGGAAATATATATAATAATAGTTCTTATTGTTCTTATTATTATTATTATTATTATTATTATTATTATTGTCTTAGTTGATGATTATTTTAAAAAAATTATTACTGTAAGAACTTTGGACTAACAAGATTAATATTATTATTAATATGATATTTATTATTATTTATATTCTAAATATTATTATCTTTATTAAAATTAAAAGTATTTGTATCAAGAATATTACTATTGTGATATAAATATTATGATTTTTCTTATTATTAATATTAACAATGCCATTATTTTTATTATAAATATTATAATTTTGATTATAATTAATATTATTCATATAATAATTAAATAATTTGTAGAAAATATTATAGATATTGATTTGAAGGGTGAAATTAAGAATTAATATTACTATTATTGTTGTTGTTATTATCATTAGTAAATTTTTAAAAAACAATTATTAAAAAAAAAGGTTGTTTAGCCATACCAAGGATATTAATTATATTTTAATTATTAATATTATGATTTCTCTTATAAATAATTTTATTTTTATTCATATTAGTAATGTTAAAAATATTATTATTTGTCTTAGAAATAATTTTATTTTTAAAATATTATTAAACATATTATTAATATTGAGTTTTGCAGGACGTCTCACCCAACTCTCTTGGGTCATGCGTCGGACCCACTTCTGTTGGGTTATGAGCCAAAACCTAACTCTCTTGAGTTTGGACGAGGAACCAACTCTCTTCGGTCATATGTCGGGACCCAACACTTTTGGGTCCGGACAAGGACCTAAGTCTCTTGGGTCCTGTGTCCGTATCCACCAATCTTGGGTTATGCATCTGGAATCAATTCTCTTGGGTTAGTCATCCAAACCCAACTCTCTTGGGTCGTGTGTCCGGACTCAATTCTATTGAGTTTGGACCTAAATCCCATGAACCCATTAGTTGAGTGGGTCATGTGTCGAAACCCAAGTTTCTTGGGTTGTGCATCCGGACCTAACTCTCTTGGGTTCGGACTAGGACCCCAGTGTCTTGGGTTCGGACTAGGACCCCAGTCTCTTGGGCTTGGATGAGGACCCAACTCTCTTAGGTCATACGTCTGACCCCCTTCTGTTGGGTCATTCATCTGGGCCTAAATCTCTTGGGTCAGGCATTCAGACCCCACGAAGTTGGGTTCGGCGCTCTGACCCGACAAACTTAGGTCATGATGTAGGCCCCAAGAGAAATTAAAGGGTGAAGATAAGAACATTTAGTCTATAAACACGTGGCAGCACGCGAGCATGCCACCTCATATAATCCGGACGAGCTCATGCCCATGAACTACTCACCATCCCTAAAAGCCCAATGCCTATCTTTTCTCAAAGTGGGGGTTAGGTTGTTTTCATGTCTAAATTCAAAACCATCATTTTAGCTTGAGTTTAAAATAAAACATTTCTATTTAGGCAATCCCAATCACAATAAACACATTTTGTTTTGAAAACAAACAATAATACATCTTATCTAAGATATGATGCGTGGGTGATTATTATCTTTCCTAACTTAACTAGCCCATTATATATAAATTCTGAAAACTAGTTAGGGTTTTCTAGTTTTAATAAAACTAGGTGGATATTTATTTTTTATTTTTTACCTTTACCCTTCTTACATATAGCTCACTTTGATGTCTCATGTCATACTTGACATGATATTTAAAAACAAATCAAAATTATTAGGTGATCAATTTCGAGAAAAATGAGTCAAAATTATTAAGCTAACATCATCGACATGAGAATTTAAAAATGATCAAAATTCTTAGATGACCAACCTTGACATCAAATTTTAAAGGGGTCAAAATTATAAGGTGACTAACATTGACATCAAATTTTAAAGGGGTCAAAATTATAAGGTGACTAACATTGACATGAGAATTTAAAAATGGATCACTTGATCAATTGCATGAACTTCTCAGCATCATCTTAGACTCTCGCCTCAATTCATTTCAAGATAGTAGGCTCATTTGTTTGCTTGAGTTCAACTTCTGAGTAAATGATATAGTTTTGAACTTAAACACAGGGCTTTAATAATGGTGATGCCCAGGGAACTTCTTGCTCAAAGAAAAGACTTGATCTCTCCCCCATGAAAGTTAGTTGCTAAGAAAAGAGAGTGGCTTTGCTTGACTTACTGCTTTGAAGCCACAAGCAAGGGTAGAGATAGAAGTAGACCTGTGTTTAGGTTCCTGGTATCCTATGTGATTGGGACTGATATATATATGAAACTGGTTGGAGTTTGACGTGTTTTCAAGGCGAACATTAAGGGTTTTTAAGTGATTGGAAGGTCATTAGATCTTCAATTTTATTTTTTACCGTTGAATCGTTATAAAATTATAAATTATTTTTTTATATATACTTAAATTTAAAAAACATGATTTTTGAAACAATCATTATTCTCAATAATAGTTGTGTTCAACCACTATTTCCAATAACGGTTATGTTCAATTGCTCTTCTTAATAACAACTGTGTTCAAATTATGTTATTTTTCTAATATTTTTTTAACTTGTATTACTTTTCCAAAACTTTTATCAAATTATATTAAAATTCTAAAATACCTCTATTTCTCTCTTCTTTCTTTTTTTGGCTACCCTCTCTCCTTAGTCTGCTTTTATAAAGAGCTAGGAAGATTTTAAACTTTTATTTTCTAATCGCTGATATCAATCTTTTGTTTTATCATTTCTTATGTGTTTTTTGTTTAATATAATTGTGTATCAACTATATTTTATTCGAGAACCCAACCTAGAATTAGAGGACCATCATCAACTTTTATCCTTAAATGTTGACTATCAAGTAATAGAATTAGTGAATATATGCTTGCATTTGTCATGTTGATGTTTCATGTTTGTTTTTGTTTGATATAAATGTGTATCAATTGTCTTTTATTCAAGAACTTAACCCAGGATTATTCTCTTCTATCATTAGGTGGTGACTATTGACTAATAGAATTAGCTGTGTGTGTATATATATATATATATATATATATATATTTTTGTGTTGATATTGCGTGATTTTTTGTTTGATATAAATGCATATCAAATGTCTTTTATACAGGAACTCAATACAAGATTGGCGAACCCATTATCGGATCCTATCTTTGAATGTTGACTATCAGAGAAAGGAGAACAGCACAGAAAAGACTGGTGAAGCTAGCCATCACATAGAAAAAATGAAATTCTAACAGCTCTTTGATCAATGAATTTGCTTGTACTGGAAAGGAGTTCGATTAATGTTTAAGGATGGTACAAGGAACTGACTGGAAAAAGACAGCCCTTATGGAACAAGAATTTTGTATCCTCTTTGCCCCCAATTCTTATCAACAATAGGGTTCTGAAAACAAGTTTTGTTTCAAGGCTGAGAATCTGCGAATTACGCCAAGGCTTTATGGACTTTGTATGAAAAGCAGGATTCCTATATTCTAACTGTAAAGAAAAAGTAAAGTACTGATGATATATAGGTTAATCAACAAGAAAGGAATCGGTTTAACAGGAAACACAAAGAAAAGAACAAAACCACAGAAAGATAGTTGTAGAGACATTGCTTCCTCTTTTTTGGGTACATTTTAAAGGTTGAATGTCAATATTGTAAAAAACAACAAGTTCTAATGAACTCTTTTTGTCTTGCAAGTTAATAAGTATAAACTAATAATTAACTAACTCAAATCCAATAATAAAATACAATCTTAAATAATGTCTAATGTGTCATAATAAACCCAAAGTAAAAAAAAATATATTCAACATTAAATAAATAAATAAAATAGGATAATAAAAACAAAGTCTTCATGCTAAAATTCCTCCATATATCTTGAATCTTTAATTTTCACATATTCTTGGTAGATTTTTGTCCTGATTTCAAACACGTATTTCTCTCTCATTTGAATGCATTACCGAGCCTATCATATATAATTTGAAAGCCTTAGATATCTAGTTTTCAAAACAACTTGAATTGCATCAAAATTCCACCTATAGTTTCAGATATATTCCAAACAGTACATGAAGATTTAGTTTGATAAATTTTTTAAGAATTGTCTAGTAACTTCTATCATCTGAAATAATATATTCTCGAATTCTATATGACCTGAAAATTTACCATAATATAGTTTCATGTGCCCAATACTTCCTTGTAAAATTTCAGCTTGACCAGATGTACGGTTTAAAAGATATGCCTAATCTCACAAAATTGGTTAATAAATATTTTAAGACTAAATTCAAACCAAATTTAATTCATATTACAAAATTTATAAATTCATAAAATCAGCTGATTTTACCAATTTTTCATGAATCAATCCTAATTTTATTGATTTTTAATTTTTTTAGTCTGATTATATGTATCAAATATATATTAACTCATAAAATCATACAATTTACAAGTGAAGTCATTTTAACAACAATAATGATTGTCTAGAAATTTAAACAAATGACAGCACAGATATCTTATATATCTTGGATTCAAGTAGTCTTCAATGGTTGCATGGAGGGTCGACGTTAAATATTGAAGTTTAAGGGGTTGGGATTGTGTTTGAAGTGGCTTTTTTTTTTTTAATTTAATATTTTTTGCTTAATTGTTTTTAATATTTTTGTATCAGTTGATGTGTTATATCAAAAATAATTTTTGTATCATCGTCATCATGCCGCCGTAAGAAAGTCCAAGAAACAGGGGGATCTAGAATGGCTTCCTCCCCTCTTCACTTTCCTGCCGGCGGTGAGGATCCCCGTTACCTGTAAAAGGAGAAAAATACAGAAGCCAGTTGATTTTAATTTTTCTTTCCTTTTCAGATCTGTTTTGGTCTTCTCCTTTTTAGATCTGTTTCACTGCAGATCTATTTTTTCCTTCTTCTTCTTCTTCTCTATTCCAGGTAGCCGGCGGCAAGGAGGAGGAACGAACGAGAGAGAGGTGTCACTGCTGGAAGAGTGGGGAGTGACTACCTGGTGACTCGTACAGTCGGAAACCCGCTGGAACGGATAAATCATCGACCCCTCCTTCTTTGGTCGGCGGTAAGGCAAGCAAAGGTATAAGGAGAGGGAACAGGCCACATTAAGCGTCAGCTCCCTTCTCCTCTATTTCTCTTTGGGCCGGCGGTGAGGCAAGCAGAGGACTGCTGTTGAGAGGGAAATGGGGACTCCTCTACCTGTTTTTTTCAATCTTGGCGAGCTGGCCGAACATAGGGACGGAAGAGGAACAGCTGAGATAGGAGAATGAAGGGGGGGTTGTATGTGGGGTTGGCACCTTGCATGGAAGATGGAGGATGATGGGGACAACTAAGAGAGGGAAGATCTATTGGCTGAGGGGGAAAATGGGGGGTTGGGACAGAAAGGCTGAGAAATGAGAGGACGATGGAGAGGCTGGGAGAGTGGAGCTGAGGGAAGAGGGAGACTTGTCCGACTGAAGTGAGAAGAAGCTGAAAATTCAAAAGCCCAAAGCAGGGTTTCTCTGGTTTTCACTCAAGGGAGGGGGCGACGGCTTGTCTGTAGATGAGTGTAGGTTCAGGGTTTCTTTGTGTTTTTCTATTTTTGTAAAATTACCCGCCTTCTTCGTCTGTTGTGTAAACTGTTATTTATAGGAGAAGTGTGGCATGGCCACAACCACATTGTTTCTCAACTCTACTCTTTTTTGTATTTGCTAATTTTTATTTTTTATATTTTTTATATTTTAATTTTTTTGAAAATGAGTAATTTAACATGGATTCAATAAAAAAATCAATAATTATAAAAATAACACATTAAAAATTAAACGTATTTAAAAAACCTTTAAAAAAATAAAAAAATTTTGAGACGGATACTAAAAATAATACAAATATATTAAGAACATATATTTTTTGAGTTTTTTTTTTACTTTTTGCTATTTTTAGATTTTTAAAAAACTTATAAAAAATATAAGTCAAAAATTAGATAGCAACATAAAAATTATATTTTTAAGAACACCTTAAATAAAACTTAGTTTTAATTGACACACAATCTAATCTGAAAATACACATTATTGTATAAAAAAATAGTAATTTGTTTATGCAAAGCCCAAAACAAAAACCGTTGAATTGGACAAGAAATGGAGACAAACATAATCAAGCACATATTTTTATCACTCGTAAAAAACAAAATCCCATAAAAACCCAATAACTTAAAAGCAAAATTGGTGGCTAGAAATAAGTAAAACGTGAAGCCTTTTGATGCAGTCGGGTTTATATAAAGTAAATGTTTTAAGTATTTGGGTCAGAATTTGACACAAATAAATGACTAAACAAACTATATGGATGGTTTTAAAACAAATTATAGATCAACAGGTTATTTTTAAGCTTAGAAAAAGATCTAATCACGCTAAATTAAGTTAACATGTTAACATTTTAAAATTGAGTTAACAACAGATTTGATCATGAGATCGAGTTCATATTTATCCAGGTGATTTTACAGACAATTTTTCTATGAGTATCCCTCCATCACTATTTAAATAGTTGGATTTCCCGGAATTAGACTCAAAAGTTTTTGTTTGGGTAAATTTTGTTATTTTTCATTGATATTTTTAGATTTATTATTTGTTTTTGAATTCTATTTTAATTTGGTTAAATTCTGTTAGAAAATAATATAAATCATATTTTAAAGTATTATATAACAGTTTAAATTTTTGAATTGAGATGATTTTCTAAAATGATATCAGAACTTTGATAATTAAAGCTTCTATAAGAGAAACAAATCGATCACATATGAAGAATGTAAGCTATAGAAAACAGGTTTGTATTTCTGTAGAATAAACTCTAGCAATAATAGTGCCTTCGATGATAGAATCCAAACCGATGCCAACAATGTGTTTAGGGAGAACTTGGAAGTTCCAGACCGTCTTGCATGAAAATAGATGCACATTTAAGCATAAAAGAAGAAACAAGAGAAAAACCAAGCGTCCAACCCTACTTATCAACCCTGTCTTGATCACACAACTTCAGAATTTGGTGAGAGAGCATTCACTTTGGAACCTGAAAGGATAGTAACAACGTCGGACATGCTAGGCCTGAGAGTAGGGGACAGTTTGATGCAATCCATGGCCAAATGCAGAAGAGTGAGAGCCTGCTTATTATCAAATCTGGATCCTAACTTCTTATCAACCAAATCCCGAATCCTTCCAGCTTGGTGTAAACGACCAGCCTGAAATTGCAAAACGTGATTAACTTACAGCTTTAGAACAAGAATTGTCACTAGGGAGTATATAATCCTGCCAAAATTCACTTACAGTATCTAAAAGGAAGTCAGCTTCCTGGTTTGGAATATATTCAGTATTACTTCTCCCACTGACTATTTCAAGTACTACAACCCCATAACTGTACACATCTGCTTTAACTGTTATGGCTTTCCCCAAAGCATGCTCAGGTGCCATATATACTCTGAAATAGTTTGAGAGATTAATTAATAGTTAGAGCTGAGGAGAACGATAAATAAGACTAAAACTTTTGAGGATGTAATTTGATGCCTACCGCGATCCCCTTGCTTTGATGGCTGTAAATGGATCTTCCTCGTTGTAAATTGTTGCCAATCCGAAGTCTGATAACTTTGCGGTATGAGTGTTATCAAGCAAAATGTTCTTGGCATTTATATTCCCATGAACAATCTTGATCTTAATCCTTTTTTCTTCTTCTTCGTGTAGATACTTCAAACCTTTTGCTATTCCTAGGCAAATATCATATCTAGCTCTCCAAGGAAGTTCTGTTGCAGAGTTTGTGATTTTTTGTTCTATAAATTCAAGGAATTTGTAGCTGTTAATTTTCCTGCTTAAAAAAATTCTGTAATTGACAAACATTATTTCATTCTCGCTATGCTACGTCAAAAAATTATCTCAATCCAATAACTTAAGTTGTTAGAAAAAACATCAAAATATGATTATTATTTTCTAACAGCCTATGATAGTGAAAATATTACCAAACAAGGCTTGATGAAGGGAGCCAGATTCCATGTATTCATAAATTAGCAGATGCAGTTCTTTATTGGAATAGCCACCCAGCAATTGAAGAAGATTCTCATGACTCAAGGACATCAGGTTGCCGATTTCACTTTTTATTTCATCTTTGCCTTGCTGTTTTGATTGGGGAGAAATCTTCTTCACGGCTAGTTTAATCTGATAGGGCAATTCAGCCTGCAAATTGATACTCAAAATATAAGATACATAAATTTGTTTCATGGCAACTTCAAAAACTAACTGATTAGCAATAAACATAACCTTGTATACTACGCCGAAACGTCCTCTACCAATCTCCATTTTGGAGCTGAAATTTTTTGTACCATCTATTATCTGTTGTATGGTGAAAGATCTTTTCTGGACTTCTATTCGTTTTTCTATATGCAATGAAAAAACCATCAAAGAATTGAATTAACAGACACACTACCCAGTAAGAATCTTTCAAGCAATAAAACGCAAAATGGATTTAGATTGGCATATAGTCTCACCACGCAACTCTCTATTCCCGAGAAATCCCATTTTCCATATGAAAAGAAATAGAAGTAACGGGAGAAATGCACAACCTATGGTGATCCCGGCTATTTGAGAAGCAGACAGTTTCCCATCATGAACATCGAAGTCTGTATATAGAAGACATCAAGATGTAATTTTTTGGCAGATGTGAAGGGATAAAATATATTTGAGCTGAAACAAAATTAAGAAAAAAGTGTTTTTTCTTTTTACTTGGAGTTACAGAAATGGCAGATACAAGAGGTCCATTCAGAGCAGGTGGGTTATATAGAGATCCTTTGCCAGCCCAGAAAAAATGAATTTCCAATGGACGGTCATCCACAATTACAGGGAACTTTTCTATCCACGCTTCATTTGTACTTTTGGCCTTCTCTTTTATGTTGAAATCCTTCAGTTTCCTCTCACCCTGTAAAGAGAATGAGTACCTTACATGATGGAAATTGCAAGCACAATGAAGCTGTTGCGCAGAATAGTTACCTGAATATATACATCGAAAATACGAGTCCCTAAGCTGCTATAGTCTTCATCCTGCGTATAAACAGTTTCAGCAAAGTGAAGTTTCACCGTGTAATTTCCTTTATGCAGACAGAACCCGTAGTATATCAGAGAGACAGGGCAAAGCCGAGCTGTTTTATATAATGATTCTTCTGAAATAGAAACTCCACAGGTCATCTTTTTTACGTAATCGCTTGAATTGCTGGTTGTTGAGATGAAGTCTCCAGAACAAGAATAAGCCCACTTTCCTGGAATGCTGTGAAAATTTGTTGTTGCATTATCTTCATCGTATTGATTCCCTTCAGCAAGAGTTTGTGGGCCACCGCAATTTATAAACAAGGAATGATCTGCAAGACAACATTATTGCAAGTGGCTTTAATGTAAGTTAGAAAACGTAACTGAATCTGAATGGCTCGGATTCTATAAAAATAATCTTGATGTAAACTCTATATGTAGACTTGGATTGAGATGAGACCGTCTATGATAGGATAAATCCAAAATCGAAGATCCATGTTATCATTCAGTGATTTGAATTCTTTCCAACTGCTATGTGCAGTTAACAAGATATATAATAAACTGACATAGATATGTGAGATTAAAAAGAGAAACATAAAGCATGGAAATCTCTCTATTTAAAAGTTCTAGCATTTAAGTGGTGGAAACTAAGTTATTTCCACTGTGATTTAATGGTTGACTCGTTGGTGCATGTGTTTCTATTTGAGGCTTTTTCTTTGAGGTCTATCCTTTTAAGATCTCTCTTATAATATTACACAGTCTCTATTTAGACTATTTTAGAGAACTTGATCTTAGATATGTTCATCAGACCACCCAAATCATAACCCAAATGACAAACACTACTCTTTCCCCTTATTTTTATGGCCTCCTTTCACCATTAACAAGTTAACTAGAACTTACTTTATATTTTTTCCGTTATTATGAATAGTAATATAATGTATAACATGGATAAAAGTTAAAGATTCTCAAATTTTAAGATTTCCACTATATAGAATATTTTGGGAAAAAAATTGTAATTCAATAAAAAAATAAATTAAATATCCTTATGATATTAATTATAAACCTAAAATCATTATGGGAAAAGGATTCCATATTGAAAGTTACATGACTAATAGAATCCCATAAGTATTAGATTTCTAAACTAAATAAATCCTTGCAAATATTAATAATGAAATAAATATTTTAATAAAAATAATTATGCCATGAAATAAAAAATGGTGTCCACATGAGTCCTCTATACTTGTAAAAAACTCGCTCTCGAGCTTGACCATATTAAAAAAATAAATACTTCAAATATAGCATTGTAATTTACCTATTCACAAACTAAACTTCTTCTAATGTCAGTTCAACCCTATTAGTTTCTTCAACATCTATACATAAAGGACTTTTAGGTCCCCAAGGGGCGTAGCGTGATGGCAAAGAGTTTGAGATCTGCACAGCAGGTCTCTAGTTTGAGTCAGGGTGTGCACCTCTTGTAAGAGCCTAGGACAGCCGGGGTTTTACTCCCTCACCCGGGCCCACAAAGTGTGCTTTCCAGAGGAGTGAGGTTTCCTCGAATCCAAAAAAAAAAAATAAAGAACTTTCAAGATAATTTTTCACGATATCTTCAACAGGCTTGTAAGAAATCACCATGCCCTTCATGTTTTTGTTTGCGGGATCTCCATCCATGATAGAAGTATCACAATTTGCCACTATCTTCTCTAACTTAGTATTAAAAGATTGAAACTATTTTTTAGCTCCCTCTTCGACCATGTCATCTTCAGTATAATAGGCTGACTTTGAATTTTCAAAACTAGATACTTTCGTTACTAATTCTTCTCTTTGTACTCTCTCATGAACATCACCTTACAAATTAACTTTGAGACTAGCTAGTCTTTAGTGAGGAAAAAGCTTATGGGCTCGTCAGTACATTTCTACTTCTTGTATGTAGTCTTCAATATTTTGAATCGTGATTTCAGTCCCACAATTAATAGTGTCTGATACTTGAAAGATCTTTTTTTTTTTTTCAATGCTTCAAGATCTTGAGAACCAACACAAGATACTAATTTAATAGCTTCATTGATTTCTCTTTCACCATTAATGGCAAGAAGAGTAATGTTTGCAGTGGTATTGTTGTTGTCACTACTGCGACATTGAAAATTTTTACCTTGAAAAGACAATGCCTCATCCATTTTTTTTTTCCTTGCTATTTGTGAAGGTTGAATGGAAAACAAATAATAACAATCTAATCACTCATCTATCTAATATAAAATTTCTTAATAATTATACTGGACAAATTCTATAATTAATGATTATCTCAAAGCTTATCATGATAGAATTAAAAGTTTGTTAATGCAAATTCTATATTCTAAAACTTCAAACCACCATTCCTAGTTAATCTTTATCTCAAAGCTTGTCATGATAGAATTAAAAAATTAACCTACTCTAATATCAATTGATGAGGCTTCCATCACTAGTGTTAATAGAGAGAGAAAACTCTAATATTTTTTTTAAAGTTTGTAATTCAATAATCTTCCAAGAAAAAAAGTTAGACACCCTTTTATATTAGTTCTAGATCTAAAATCTTTATAAGAAAAAAAAATTTTTTATTGAAAGTTACATAGCTAATAGAATCCAACTAGCATTAGAAATGTAAATAGGTTTATAAAAATTAAAGATTTTAAATATTTGGGTGAGGATCTGGCACAGCTAGATAGTGATCTGACCTGAAAAGGCTATGAATGGCTTAATAAATGTTTTTATGGGCTAATAGAACAGGTCTAGACTTAGAAAAAAATCTTAATGCATGTGCTAGACTATGTTAACACCTTAAAATTACAATAGTAGAAGATTCAACTGTTGAATTTAGCTCAAATATTTCTAGGTGATTCAAGTAACAATTTTCTATGAAAATTCATTGCATCTTACTGAACTATTGAATCTTTCATAATTATATTTCAGGTCCGCTGCTTGGATTAATTTTGTTATTTTTTTAAATTTTTAGATTTATGTTTTAATTTGAATTTTTATTTTTCTTCCTCTATGCTTTTTGATTTTTAGTTATTTTCAGGTTTTCTAACCTATTTAAATACTTTGTAAATCTCTTAAAAGAGATATCCATCATATATTTTATTTTTTAAGGATTTGCTCCTTCGAAATTATCCATGCTTTCTGTGTTTCTTTTGTCTATTAGCTTCCACCCGCATTTATTAGGATTCCTAAACTAAATAAATTCTTGTAAATGTTAACAACTAAATAAATATTATAAAAAAATGCCATAAAATAAAAAATAGTGCCCTGCGTCAAATAGACTTACTGAACTTACGTTTTGATTTACATTGGTTGCTCAACGCAAGTATAGAGCCCCTAGAAAGAAGAACTGATGTGTTAGAAATACCTAATTTATGTATAATTAATTCCATTAATAGAGTACAGAACACATCGGCATACCTATTTGGTTCAGTCCTAGTTGAGCAGCAGCATGCAAACAAGTGTGCAGAAAATTAATAAGAAGATATACAAATCCACAAGAAGTTGACATTGAAATTAATGCAATGAAATACCCTGAGGGAACAAAAAATAAACTCCTTACATGTTTAGTTTTCTTCGGTTCTTGTATTTTGTTGAATTATGGTTCTGTGGATTTGTGAAGTTATAATTATACGACAAATCCCTGCAACATCATATTTTATTTGAGAAGAGGCGTTTTTAATTTATTTTATTGGACAAAAGAAATCGAATAGCTTCCTCTAAAATTAGATTACAGAGTAACAGGAAACTTACACCTTGTATATGTCACGAATCCAGTAAGGAATTGGCCCATTAAGCATATTGCTTGCGAGACTCCTGTTTATAATCCACAAATTGTAAATATATCGACGACATTTTAATGGATTCCAAACAAAAAAAATATTATGATGAGCTCGATTTGCTTGAGTTGAGTTGAAGAAATTCTTCACTTACAATCTATTAAGAAATAGATTTTTCATAGAACGTGGAATCCAACCAGTTAAGTTGTTGAAGCTCAGATCTCTGCAACAAAACCATCAAAGTCTTTTAGTTTTACAAAAAAAATGAAAACAGAAAACTAAAAAAATGCATTTATTTATTGAAGATAAAAATTGTTTTTTTTTTTTCCAAACACGTATTTTCTATTTCTCAACTTTTTTAGAAAATTAACTCTTAGAATTACTTAAGAACCTCAAAGAGTGGCCTCGCCCATGGAGTCCAAAGAAAATAAAAGGACCAGAAACAAGAGCTTAGAAGAAGATGGGATTAATCCAAATAAATGTTAAAGAGTCGAGCCCAACAAGAAACTCACTAAACCTAACTTATCTTAAAAGACACCTTCAGAGATCGAGGATTGCCCATGAGTTTGTAAGTAACTTGGTATTGTTGTAATTATTCTATGTGGGTTCTAACAAACTATATATAAGATATACATATAAAAAAAAAAAATTAATTTCCTTAAATGGTAGGATTAGAGTGGTAAGGCTCACATCTTTGTATCATTTCTTGTAATTGTAGGATTATTACGCATTGCACAACCCTATTGGTCGGATCGTCTGGTGAAGCATGGACTGAATTATTGGGTGAACAAGTTAGAAATATGATGAGATTTTATGGGTGTTCCAAACTTAGATTTTAGAAAGGCAAGGGACTCCGATAAAAACATGCCTAAAAATTAAGGGATTAAAAGTGATTTTCCGTAAAACTAAATTAGGGGACTATGTTCCCTTGACTTCTATCTACAGCATTGACTTTACTGATCCTACTAAATTAAAAAGATTAATCTTGAGGGATGTAACTCAACTCTTCAGGTCCTAGATTTGCTCTTTAAAGGTCATCGGTTCGAGTCCCATAAATCTTATGACCACTAGAACCTTATATGGTGGTTAACTTTAGGGTCCATAGAAATAGTCGAGGCATCTGCAAGCTGGCCCGGACACCCAAATTAACCAAAAAAAAAAATTGGAAAGACTAACCGGTATTGATACGTACAAAGAAAAAGAAAGAAACTTACAGGTACATTAATGATGTCCAATTATCACCAATGTATTTTGGGATTGGACCGCGAAGTGAGCAATTCCTCATAATCCTGTGGAAACCATTGCATAAGTTGGAAATTTAATTTATCTATTACTGTGCATGTGAAAAAATTATGTGTAGAGTGTAATAGTCATGCCAAGAAGGTATTTTTGGGATTATAAAGTTTCAACCCTTGATTACAGCCATTATCATCAGCATAAAACAGATCACTTACAGGTAATTTATGTTTGTCATATTTGCAAACTTTGGGAATGAGAAACCAGTGTTGTTAAGATCACTTATCCACCTGGAGGGGTAAAAGAAAAAAAAAACACTTTGTTAGGGACGATTTTGGGAAAGAAAAGAATGCTTGCTTCTTTCATTGATGTGAATTGGAAAGTTGGAATCTTCAGCAAAATTATTTTTTTATGAATTTATCAGCCTGAATGTGAGAAATATTCACAAAATTCTACCACAAAAGGTTTGTCTCAGTACACAAAAGCAAAGTCAAACAAGAAATATAGGACAGAAATGATAAATATAAAGGAGACGTAAATGTGTTTGGTTAAAAATATATTTATTTTTATTATTTTGGTTTTTTTTTATCCCAAGGTAGTAACCCTAACTGAAAGCTACCAAAAAGTATTCTTTATCTCTGTAAGACAAAAAACTACATTGAAGGACGTAAAAGAGATGGGAGCACTTACAAAGATTGAAGACCGGGCATATTAAAAATTTCAGGAGGAAGCTCCCCTTCAAAATCATTTCCCATGAGGTACCTGTCATTAGTAAACTCAATTTGCTGACTTGTCTGAAGCACTAAACTCAAAACATGTCTGCTTTCGATGCTTGCAAACTTCACGACTTGAGAAAGTCCAAAACCACGAAGAAAGGTTTCTACAAATTCCCTTTTCCAAATGAACATTGAATTTAATGAAGCACTAATACTCTTACAGGTCAGTGAGGTTGGTCCATTTTGCAATGAATGGTGGTATCTTACCACTCAACTTGTTCCCAGCAACTCTACTGCGAAGACCAGTTAAGTTTCCATTAACAACAAACAACGCGCCATGGATACAAATTGAGCCTTCAAAACATGAATTATGAATAGTTTCACTTACAATAAAACCAGAGATGTAAGATTGGCAAAACTTCCTGGCAACCCTCCACTCAAATTGTTGGAGTTCAAATAACTGCAACAACGAAATGACTCCTGATTTTCTTTAAATGTTTTCAATTTTAAACATTGGATGTATTAATGGAAAAAAAGCAAATAAGTATTCTTTTAAAGTACCCATTAAACATTATTTAAATGTATTTATTAGACTTCGTTCATGCATATATTATTTTAATTGCATTAAGAAAATGAAACTCAAATATTAAAATAAAAATAATTGGTATTTTATATAATAATGTTTTTAATGGTGAAGATTTGTTTAAAACATGGTTAATGTATACATTTGAAGGAAAAAAAAATTAAAAGTAGAGTTCGCTTAATTTAGCAGTTAAAACATTAATTGTAAGAATTTAATTTAAAATATAAACTGATCTTTAACATTTTACTTTAATATAGTTTAAATAAATTATAGGTGAATAAAAATCTAATCTCTAAGAATCTTTAGGTGGCATGTTTTGAAAAAACTCAAAACTCTTAAAAAAAACTTTTAAAATTACTTACAGTTCTTCAAGCTTGCTCAATTTTCCAAGTTCTGGTGGGAGATAACCAGAGAGTTGATTATCTTCCAAACTCCTAATTAAATCAAGGAAATGATGGGATTAATACAGAGGAGAAATGAAATAATAATACAAGATGAATTAAAGGGAATCGGGCAGACTGAGTTAAGAATATTTACAGTGAAGTGAGATTTAAGAGGTTGCCCAATTCCTTAGGAATTTGACCTGATAACATATTATTACTCAAAGACCTGCAAACGAAAAAAAAAAAAAAAGAGCCCCAGAATTGCAAGATCATGAAAATATATTCCAACAACTAAAACCATCTTTGGGTCGTAAGTAACTGAAGAAACAATGATGGCGGTTTTACTTACAGGGTAGCAAGGTTCATCAAATTCCCTAAAGATGGAGGTATGGCTCCATTCAGGAAGTTCTTTTGCAGATCACTATTGTCAGTAAACAGGAAAGTTATCATTAAGCATCCCTATTGAGCCTGAACAAGTAAATTAAAAGAATAGTAGACAAATTATAATAAGATTGCTTACAGCATTTTCAGAGCTTTCAGCTTCCCCAAGGAAGGTGGAATTGGCCCAGATAGGTGATTTTGTCCAAGTATTCTGATCATATTTTGTAGTTTGTTTTTTACAATCACAAAAATGAGGGGGGAAAAACAAAACAAATTGAGGCTGACAGCTAAAAGTACAATGCTTGAGGACTTACAAACTCGTTAGCCGAGTTAAGTTCACCAGGTTTGGAATGCTACCACGAAGCTGATTCTGGGAAAAATCACTGTTGGGGTAATTAAGTCCATCAGAGGCATGATATAATGGTATCCTTGAAATCTGAAATTTATTTGGGAGAATGATTACCCTAATATAATGATATCGGATTCACACCCTTCTCGAGGAGAAAATTCTATGAATTGATCAAATGAATTCTTTTTTTTATTTTTATTTATTTTAGAGATAACATAACCGTAACAAAACCATAGTAATTTTATAAATAACAAATTCCATGTAAACTGTAGACTTACATTTCCTGCAGGTAAATGAGTTTCGATAGCCACTCATGGACGTGTCCACGTACGTTTATGCTGTACGTAGCTCTGCCAGCCAAAAATTAACTAAGTTAAAAGCTTAAATTGGAAATGATTACCTAATATAATGTGTGATGCGTGCCCTATATTATGTATTAAGTTTGGGAAATATTTACATAGTGGCGATGTGACAAATGGTAGTGGTATCATCGCAGTCGCAGGTGGTGGAAATGCTGTCGTAATAGAAGCTCTTCTCCGAGCAGTAAGAACGATGAATTTGTGGCACTGGCAACCCCAGTGCTGATATGACTGCTCTCAGAGCATACACTGCAAATATTTAACAAATAATTAATTCATATGTATTCTATGTGCAACACTATTACTATGTAAGTCATCGATAAGTGAAAAATTGTTATTTTTTAATAAGATTAACAACCCCAATGCAAGAGTGTGTACGTTTGTGTTTTTCAATGAAAATTTTTTTAATTTTTAATATTAGTATTTTAAACTCATTTAAAAACTTATTAAAACGTATTAAATTAATGTTTTTTTTAAAAAAAATAACTTAAAAATCAATTTATAATGCAAAAACAAACACTCATTATACATCTATGTACAAAATCCATGTATAGTAAGTAAATCAAGTAACAATACCAAATAAAGCAAAATAAAAAAAAATCCCAAGAATAGTTCTAGCTACTAATACTATTTATTTGCTATAATGAAAAAAAAAAGTGTAACTAAAATATTATTATCACCTTCATCACAAGGCAAACCTCCATCTGTACTACAATTGAAATTTTGATCTGCACAAGCATAATAGGATGCTCCTCGTCTAGAACAAGGAACATTGTTCCTTCGGAGCGCCCCGTAACTTATATATGGAGACTGAGCACTGAATACAGAACCATGTCGACAAAGAAGAAGAAGAAGAAGAAGAAGAAGAAGAAAGGGGAGAGCAGGAGGAAGATGCATTTTATTTTTGTTACTGTTAGTTTTCCATTCACTTGATTTTGCTAGGCAGATATATAGCTAGGAGTCATACACAAGTTGATATATGTTATTGTTAAAAGTAGTGCCTTCTAGCTAGCTGTCCGTACTTTTTCCATAGAAAAAAGAATATCATTATTTTATTTAAATTTACCTGATTTGATTTAATTAATTTAACTAAATTGCTGGAAATTTAGATATTGAATCAATCCAGTTTTATGATATAGTAATTATTGTTACCTCAACTTTAGGATATGAGAAGATTAAAAGAATTTTATTAAGAAAAGCACCAAGAATTTATCACCGTACAAGAGAATCTTATTCATTGCAATCAATTTAATTAATTAATGCCAATTTAGTGTAATTTTTTTAAGAACTCATCTCTATTTTTCACTTACAAGTATAGCTGTTAATTATATTTTAGTTTGTTAACGACTCCCTCTCCTGTCTTGTTTTATATAAATTTCATTGAATATAAAATTTACTACTATTTTTTTTTTCTTTTTGAGAATTTATATCTATTTTAAAAATTATAAATAGGGTTGCTGATTATATTTTAGTTTGTTGAATATATGCTTTTTTATGCACAATTAATCATGCTCATAGATAATATGACTTACAAATATATTTTAAAAAATAAAAACTTGAAATAATTCGTGCAATGTTTTAGATTGTGTTTGGAAACGCGAGCCAACCCGTGTTTTTAAAAATTAAATTTTTATATTGTTTTGATGCGCTGATCTCAAAAATAATTTTTAAAAAATAAAAAAAATTATTTAAATATATATCAACATAAAAAAAACTTTAAAAAATAATCAAAATTACATTTTCAAACACACTCACTTAGTATGGAATTTGTACATTTTAAATAACATTATCTTGACTTATCAAAAAGTCGAACTTGCCAGGTAGTATCCGGAACGAAAGTAAAGTTTCTAAATATAGTAATTATTGTTTTTTAAAGTATATTTTTTTAAAATATATGATATTTATTATTTTTTCTCTGCTTGACAATGCAAAAGATCGACATGATAGAAACAAAAGATGCTGAACATAAACAAAGACTTGACCATAAATTTTAAAGATGCATTATTACTTCTCCATGTTCACTCTCTGATTGGACCCAAGAACGGTAGGGCAAGCTGTCAGCTTTTGGCCTTTATACTGACGCTACAGCTTTATATCAATTACTTGTATGCTTTTGTATTTTAAAAATATTTTAAATTAAATTAATTTTTTTTTATTTATTTTAAATTAATATCTTCTCGATGTTCAGACTCCGTGATGCTTCAAATGATTTAGCAGAGCCAATAGCTGGGCATGGAAAAGTCAAAAAAAAACATGTCCAGTCTTTCATTTAATAAGGCATGACCTTTATTCCTTCTCAAGGTTCACATGCTGTGGGTCCAATGTAAATTAAATAAGATAAAAGGTAGAGACAATTCGTGGACGGATACACGCGCGAAGACTTTAAACCCTATATTTAAAAGGTATTTTTTAAAAAATTTAATAAAAATTTATTTTTTTATTTTAAATTAATATGTTTTTGGTCTTTTTAAATATTTTAATGTATTAATATAAAAAATAATTTAAAAAATAAAAATAAATTATTTTAATATATTTTTAAATAAAAAATATTTTAAAAAATAATTATAACCCGCTCCAAATTAATTACGCGTAATTTTTCTGCATCACCTGGACTGCTCTTGCTATTAGGGCCGACCTCTACAAAGAGAAAGAATCATTCATTTCTCAGATGGCCCCTACCCTTTCTATTCGGTTTGGAATTTCTAATAATAATAAAGATTAAAAATATTTTTTATTTAAAAATATATTAAAATAAAATTTTTATATTTTTAAAAAATTATTTTTAACATCAGCACATCAAAACAATTTAAAAATAATTAATTTAAACAAAAATAATTTTTAAAATTTAATGAAAGGCGGTTTAAAATTGAAAAATATAAAAATTAAAAAAAAAAGTGTTTTTTACATTCTTGTGTTGATTTTGGTCTTCTAGTAGTTTTAACATTTGCTAATCGTTTGCAAATTGATGAATTTTCAAAATAAAGCAATTTGGAAAAATCAAAGAAAATCTAAAAGCCAAATCTAAAGAGCATGATGATAATTGAAAGAGGAGTAAAGACTAAAGTTGATAAAATAAATAAATAAATAAATATAATAACGTGATAAGATGGAAAATGTGTAGAAGGTTCGAGAAGGGAATGAGATAAGAGAGAAAGAGAGAATAAAGGAGAGGAATAAAATAACAACCCAGGCCTAACATCATGGCCCATGAACACGTAAAAAAAAGACCCAGCCCGAGGGTCATTTTCTAAATAAAGCCTCGAAAACCCATGTCTACGTAAGAGCCCATTATGGCATCATCCTATTATTTTTTAAATTTGTTTTTGATTATATATTTTTTTTATGTTTTTATTGTTTGTGCGGATATTAAAAATAATTTTTTAAAAATAAAAAATTTTTATTTTAATGTATTTTTAAACAAAATAAATATTTTAAAAGGCTATGCCCTATGACATCTATTCCCTAGCTGTGAACGAAAACTTGTAAAAAAAAACTTCATGATAAAGTCTATTCAAAGCCACGAAGACGGTACATGACATCAAAACAGAAGAGGAGGAGGTCACGTGCCCCTACTATATATCAAAACTACAGAGAGCAATCTTGCCCTGCCCCTAGTGCTATGTTATGCTACCATGTAAAGCAAAGGCAACAGGTGCTTTCCTTCTCTCGACAGAAACAATATAGATTTTGAAGGGAAAAGAAATATACCTAAGGTCCCTCGATTCCTTAGCTGCTGATTTGATGATGCCATACCACTCCAAGGATCGTCTTTGAAGCTTGAAGGATGTAATCTCGAAGGTGACTTCCCAAAGCTAGCGGCCTTAATAACGGTGATGCCCAGGGAACTTCTTGCTCAAAGAAAAGACTCGATCTCTCTCCCCTATGAAAGTTGGTAGCTCATAAAACAGAGTGGCTTTGCTTGACTTACTGCTTTGAAGCCACAAGCAAGAGTAGAGATAGAAGTAGACCTGTGTTTATGTTCCTGGTATCCCATGTGATTGGGACTTGATGTATATGAGAGTGGTAAGGGTTTTTTTGGTGAAATCAAGTACGTTACATCTTGAATTTTATTTTTAATTATTAACTTTTTTTAAAAATTTAAGTTGAATTTTGATATATAATCAAATTCAGAAGATATAATTTTTGACACAATTATTATTCTCAATAATAACAGTTGTGCTAAACTGCTCCTCTTAACAACAATTATATGCAAATTATGTTATTTTTCTAATAATTTTTTTAACTTGCGTTATTTTTTTAAAACTTTTATCAAAATGTATTAAAATTCTGAAATACCCTTATTTCTCTCTCCTTTTTTTGTTTTTGTTTTGCTACCCTCCCTTTTTAGTCTGCTTTTATAGAGAGCGAGGAAGATTTCAGACCTTTACTTTCTAGCTAGCTGCTGATATCAATCTTTTGTTTTGTCATTTCATATGTGATTTTTTATTTAATATAATTATGTATCAATTATATTTTATTCAAGAACCCAACCTAGGATTAGAGGACCCGTCATCGGCTTCTATCTTTATATATTGACTATCAAGTAATAAAATTAGTGAATATATGTTTATATTTGTCATGTTGATGTTTCATGTTTGTTTTTGTTTGATATAAATGTATATCAATTGTCTTTTATTCAAGAACTTAACCCATGATTATTATCTCTTATCATTAGATGTTCACTATTGAGTAATAGAATCAATAGATATATGTTTATATATTTTGTGTTGGTATTGCATGATTTTTTGTTTGCCATAAATGCATGTTAAATGTCTTTTATCCAAGAACTCAATACAAGATTAGAGAACTTGTTATCGAATCCTATCTTTGAATGTTCATTATCGAGTAATATAATTAATAGATAATTGTTTATGTCGTGTGTTGTTATTTTATATAAGCTATCATATACTTTGAGAACTTTATATATGATTAGAGGGCTTATTATTGGCTTAAATGTTGATTATCATGTATTTAAATTAGAAAATACATTTTTATGTTATATTGATGTGTGTTATTTGCTTTTAGTGTTTGGAATATTTTCCTTGATGTTGTAGCAAGTTTGGTCAAGATTGATATGATCCCGCGTGGGCCAATTAAAAGTGAGTTTTGGCCTTTAGGCCCATTTCAATCAATTTAATAAGAAAGAAGTCCATTCTAATTAATATAATCTAAACCAGCTCATGCCCATTGACTCCTCACCATCTCTAAAAATCCAATGCCCATCTTTTCTCAAAGCGGGGGCTATGTTGTTTTCATGTTTAAAAAATTATTTGGGAACGTGGTGCAAATCGTGTTTCCAAAAAATACAATGATTTTTTTGTTAAAATTTAATATATTTTGTATGTTTTGGATTGTTTCGATGTGCTGATGTCAAAAATAATTTTTAAAAAATGAAAAAACATCATTGACATGCATTTCGGCACGAAAAGTTATTTGAAAAGCAACCGCAACCACACTGTCAAACAAGCTCAAATTCAAAACCATCATTTTAGCTTCATTTTAAAATAAAACATGTCTGTTTAGGCAATTCTGATTACAATAAACACATTTTGTTTTGAAAACAAACAATAATGCATCTTATTTGAGGTATGATGCATGAGTGATTGTTATCTTTTTTATTACTTAACTAGCCTATTACATATAAATTATAAAAACCAATTAGGATTTTCTAGTTATAATATATAAAACTAGATAATTTTTTTTTTTTTTTACTTTTACCCTTCTTTTGTACTTATGTTTCTTGCGATACTTGACATGATTTTTAAAAACATATCAAAATTATTAAGTCACCAACTTCAAGATAAGAATTTAGAAATGAGTCAAAATTGTTAAGCCAACATCAACGACATGAAAATTTAAAAATGATCAAAATTTTTAGATGACCAATCTTGATATCAAATTTAAAATGAGGTTAAAATTATAAAGTGACTAACATTGACATGAAAATTTAAAAATGGGTCGCTTGAATTGCGTGAACTTCTCAGCATCATCTTAGGCTCTTTCCCCAATTCATTTCAAGATAGTAGGCTCCCTTGTTTGCTTGAGTTCAACTTCCGAGTAAATGATCCAAGTTCTGAACCCTCTAATATTTTCCCGCCCTTATTTCCCATTACTCTTGTCTTTGACATCTATCAGTGATTTCTTTGCTTTGAGGCTTTATTTATCCCCAGGTTTGCCGCCAAGAGTTCTTTTCATGATTAGGTTTCATTTGTTTCATTCCATATTTTGGTCCTGTGATACTCTGTCATAACTCCATTCGATACCCTTCATTCTCGGGTATTTATTTTCTCTTCATGCTCGATTTTAAAATATCCACGTACGTTGTTTAAGTCAAGAAAATAAAACTCATTCTTTTTTTTTACTTCATTCATCAAGTTTATGCAATCAATATCAATATTGTTCATGCAGTGAACTATGATTGGAAAGTGGGAAATCAAGGTAGCTGGGAATACAATTGGGAAACAAGGTAGTAGTTGTGTTGACATTCATGATAAAAATAAATAGTTTGAATAAAATTTGGCCAAATTTGAACTTCTTAATGCATTGGAAGAAACAAGTATAACTTTAAGCATGATATTTTTTCACAACATCTGAATTTACATGCTTCGACAATTCTAGTCTATTGATTATGGCTTGGATAAACTAAGAACATTCCCAGTTGCAAATGCAATTGAATCGATTTGTAAAAGTTTGAGTGCATGCTCCTGTTCCCTGGTTTAAGCTGGAGCACTGCATCTGGCATGTTGAGGCATCACAATTCCCATTTCCAGGAATTAGATTGTGGCACATTTCTTGTGCAGCGGCATGATGCACCACCAAGGCTGCAGCATATGTGAACCGGAAAAAAAAGGGGGGGGGGGGAGTAATTAGTTAATCCTATCAAGAATAGATTAAAAATAATTGTAATTTGTACATAAAAGTCATTGCTTCTATGCATATTAAAAGCAGTTCTAAGCTAGAAAATCAAGGTCATAATGCAAGGACTTGCAAATTAGCAAAGGATTTCGTAGTTCTTTTAATTAGATGATGGGTGCTGTTCTGACTGATGAAAAAAAATAGCTAACAGATCATTATTGGTACCCAATCAGCAAAGGAAAGTTGCCACAGAAATTTTACAAGGCAAGCAAACAAACAAACCTGAGAAAACTAGGAGAACAGCACAGAAAAGACTGGTGAAGCTAGCCATCACATAGAAAAATGAAATTCTAACAGCTCTTTGATCAATGAATTTGCCTGTACTGGAAGGGAGTCCGATTAATGTTTAAGGATGGTACAAGGAACTGACTGCAAAAAGACAGCCCCTATGGAACAAGAATTTATTATCCTCTTTGCCCCCCAATTCTTATCAACAATAGGGTTCTGAAAACAAGTTTTGTTTCAAGGCTGAGAATCTGCCAATTACGCCAAGGCTTTATGGACTTTGTATGAAAGCAGGATTCCTATATTCTAACTGTAAAGAAAAAGTAAAGTACTGATGATATATAGGTTAATCAACAAGAAAGGAATCGGTTTAACAGGAAACACAAAGAAAAGAACAAAACCACATAAAGATAGTTGTAGAGACATTGCTTCAGCCAAAAAATTATATTACATTAAAATATGATAAAGAGAGTCAATAATATTATAATTAATAAGTAATTTAAATAAAATAAAATAAATAAATAATATAAATAAAAAAATTAATGGCATGAATAAGTAAAATGTCTGAGAACAAAACTTCTCAATATAAAAGGAATCGCTTAATAGTAGAAAGTACACAAGAACCTAATAACAACTTGATTGTTCCCATCACAACAAGTTCTAATGATCTCCTTTTACCTTGTAAGCTAATGAGCCTAAACTAGTAATTAACTAACATAAATCCAATAATAAAATAAACTCATAAATAATGTCTAATGTATCATAATAAACCCAAAGTAAAAAAAAAATATTCAACATTAAATAAATAAATAAAATAGGATAATAAAAACAAAGTCTTCATGCTAAATTCCTCCATATAGATTGAATCTCTAATTTTCGTATATTCTTGATAGATTTAGTCCTGATTTCAAACACGTATTTCTCTCTCATTTGGATGTATTACCGGGCCTATCATATATGATTTGAAAGCTTGAGATGTCTAGTTTTCAAAACAACTTGAATTGCATCAAAATTCCACCTATAGTTTCAGATATGTTTCAAACAGTATATGAAGATCTAGTTTGACAAATTTGATAAAATTCATCTAGTAACTTCTATCCTCTGAAATAATATATTCCTGAATTCTATATGACCTGAAAATTTACCACAATATAGTTTTATGTGTCTAGTACTTCCCTTGAAATTTCAGCTTCACCTGATGTACGGTTTGAGAGATATATCTGATCTCGCAAAACTGGTTAACAAATATTTAAAGGCTAAATTCGAATCTAACTTAGTTCATATCACAAATTTAGTAAACTCGTAAAATCGAGCTGATTTTACCGATTTTTCACGAGTTAATCCTGATTTTATTGATTTTTAATTTTTTTAGTTTGATTATATACATTAAATATGTGTTGACTCGTAAAATCATATGACTTACAAGTCCATTCATGATTTTGACAGCAATGATGATTGTTTAGAAATTTAAACAAATGATGCACAAATATCTTATATATCTTGGATTCGAGTAGTCTCCATAGTTGGATGGAGAATCGACGTTAAATATTGAAGTTTAAGGGGCGTTTAGAATTGTGTTCCAAGGGGTATTTTTAAAAATTTTGAATTTTTTTGCTTAATTTTTTTAATATTTTTGAATCGTTTAATATGCTGATGTCAAAAATAATTTTTTAAAATAAAAAAATTAATAAAAAATATTTTGAAAAGCAATCGGTGTTAAATTTCCAAACATCAAATTAAGAAAATATATATATATATATATATATATATATATCGATTAGGGACTGCTTCATGAAAATTTTGAAAATACAGGATATGCAGTTTTAATTTTTTTATGTATTGGCTTGCACAGCTAAAGGAAGTCATTCCTCTCCCTCCACTAATCTCGAAATTGCATAGTTAAGGTCTCTATCTTTCCACGATGTCAGTTATTCAGGAAATATAAAGAACTTAAAGACATTAACAGTCAGCAGGTCCATAAGCAAAAGGATATTCGGATATTGGCCCGTTGGGAACGCATTTGCCAAATTGGTCACCTATTTTTGCATGCAACCGACTCCTTGGATGATTTTCTCAATTATCCGATTCGATCCGATCGAAGTTTTTTTTTTTTAAAATGAATTTTTAAAAAATAAAACTTAATCTTATAAAACAAATTATATCTCTAATCAATAAAATATAGTCTAAACTTCATTTAAAATACAAATAACAGAGTATTTTATAAAATAACAAACTAAAAATTTGTATCATGATATTTATAAAATTAAGAAAAATACTAGATCTAAAAAAGTTATTGCAGCTTCTCTCACAGATTAATGTGGAGCAGATTTCTTTTTATTCTGTTTTGTCCTTCAGTCTTTTTACATTTTGGTCATTCTATTTCTCTCTTTTTTTTTCTCTGTCCCTCTCATATTGCAACTATACTGGTATGGGCTTTGCAGGTTATTTTGTCTGAACGCGAGGAGGTGATTTAGCAATTAAAGTTTTGAGGATTGAATTTGAGACAATGGCGAACATTGCATATCATCTAAATAAGATAATTAATTAAAATTTGATTAAAAAAAAAAAGTTGATAAGAAAAATATTAAATAAGATGCCTTACAAGTTAACCCAAGGATATGAACAGTGTGAGCATTAAATTGTAAACCCCCGGTTTAAACTCGATAAATCCATACTTAAGAGGGTAAGTATTAATTGAAAAGGAGAATTGTTGGTGAATCGGAATGAACATTCTCGGATGGATGAAACAAACAGCTGAAAACTTGAGAATTTTATTCCTTTCAGCAACCAGAGTAAAAGAAAGAATTGTGAACAAAGAGAGGACCACCATTAAACCCAAAAAAAAAACTAAGGGGCAATACGCAATAGCATGCCACTAACCACTTGCTTTGCAGGGAACTTAAGAGTACAGGATGATGGCAGACTAAGCCGCACGGCATTCTATTAGCAAAGAAAAAAGCGATTGAATAAGGCATAACTTTTCTATGAGACAAAGGTGAAATGATACAAAGCAGATCATACCAAGGATCCCCCACTGGGAGACATCTGGAATAGAACATATTGACCATGATCTACCATTCTTACAATGACATAAACCCATCCATATCTCCAGGTCGGTCATTCATTGCCTTGGGATCTCTAATCCTGCCCACATCAGCAGCAACTCGCATTAACTAATCGATCCTTTAACCATCATCATTCAGAGCAACAGCCACACACATGCACACACAAGAGAACGTGCATTTCAATTCCCATTAAAAATATGAGATTGTTAGCTACCTGTTATCAATTCTCACTAAAAATATGAGATTGTTAGCTACCTGTAGTGTTAACGTCTTGGTCTAGGCTTGCAGCGAAATTCAGCAAGAAGTGCTATATGATCAGAGGACCACTCTGGAGATGGAAGGGCTGTGTCTTTCCTCAAGCTTTCCTCATCCAGGAGTTCCAACAATGACTCCACCGTTAAAGAGTCCGCTGAAAGCATTCAAAAATATTCACTAAACTTTGCATCAAAGAAGGATCAAAATTCAAATAGCATGACCAAATTAGAACAGATGACAACATCAGGGCAAAAGATGTGGAGAATAGCATGTTGCAAAGAAGTTAACCTGTGTAAAATATGTAATCTAGGGTGCCAATGAAGTCTCGAGTGCAGTTTGTAAATAAGGGTTCATTTGTTGTGGCATCCATTCTCCTCCTCTGCTGATCCGAACCAAGACCAACACCCACTCTTGCAAACGATGAGTATGCACTGACCTGCAATACTAATTGTATCACTACCAACACAACCCACAACAAGCACCAAAAACAAGAGACAAGCTTTCCTTTCAGCTTTCATTTTCATCTGTTAAAGATTAACCAAAAGTTAAAAGTACTTTGGTTTCCCTAAAACCACTGAGACACATTACCAGGGGCAGCTGATGTGTAAGCTTGCTGTGAGGCCGTAAGATTCCAAGAGGATCTACTACCAAATCCGGGTGCAACTGATCCACCTTACCCATGGCCAGAAGAGAATGAGGAGCACTGCAACCAAGTTCAACAGTAACCTTAGTTATAGAATATACCAAACATGCACGAGATAAATGTTAAAAATATTTCATAACAGCAGACCAACCTTCCAGGAACTGAATTGAAATCTCCACACACCAACATAGGAATGTCAGCACTAGCAGCTATTTTCTCCAATCCTTTCAAGAGAGTAAGGACCTAGTTCACAAACCACAAACCACAAATCAATCAACAGTTTACAAACACAAGCCAAATCAGATTTGCATATAAAATGGAAAAATAAATATGAACCTGCCAAAGCTTGACATCCTTTAAATCCTGGTGGACATTTATATGCGTATTTGCCTGTATTGCAAGAGAAACAGAATACAAAAGCAATTACAAACAGAATGACATCCATCCTTAACAAATAGGAGCCATGACCTTACCTATTGCACTAAGTTTGAGGTAATTTAAAACATGAAAAAAATCAGCAAACAGACACCTAATAAGAGATAAAGGTATCACACATCCACACCATTAGCTTCATCAATTAGGGACCTCGTAAACAAATTATGACAGACACCACACAATTTAGCATGAAGAACTGTGATTTTTTTTTTATGAGAAAAGCAAGGCACAACTGCAGAAACAAGTTTTATACAAGGACCAAAATGGTGTAACTATTTGGAGAATATTAGGCACAAGATCACTTACAACACAAAGTAGCTGCCGCTTTCCAGGATTATCAGCTCCTTGATTACTAAATTTTGCTTCCAGAACAACTATTAATGCAACATTATCCTATTGAGTAGAAAAGAATTTAGATGAGAAAACCAGGTTAACATAAAAAGAAAAAGTTCCTCATGCACCAGCAAAACTTCAACAAAATCAACTGCAATAAACTAACCTTAACTAATCGATTTAGAGCAGTTTTTCTTTGAGCACTTGGAACCAATGCATCAGTCAAAGACTGAGCAGCCTTATTAAATTCAACCTGCAAACGAGTAAACCCTTTAACGCATGGAAAAAGAACAATACAAAAGCATAGCCCCACATCCAGAACACTTCCAAACCTCATATTTTTTAACATGCGAAAATCTATCTCTGCGAAAAAATGTTGCACAACCATCAATTGTATGAGTATTTACATTGTAAACCTGCGAATAATAACAAGACCTAGTATTAAGTAATAATATTGTAATTGACACATAAATAGTTATGACAATGAGGAGAGGTAGTTTTAAGAACCTCATTGGTTTTTCTCTTATACAGGGCTTGATAGCCATGCTTGTCCAGCTCAGGGGCGAAAAATTCCTCATAATGATCACTTTGTACCTGAGAACGTGGAAAAAAGCATTGTATGAGCTGCCCTGAAAAGGAAGAAGACAATCCCCTTGTCCAATGATGAGGATAACCCATCAACAAAGAATTAGCTTTCTGAAGAGCTAGATAAATTTTGTTATGTTCATAATATATAATTGTGAGAATATCATGTATTTTTATTTAAGGTCTTCTAAGAAAGCTAATTGTCATTTTCATCTATAACATTGCTAGAATAAATGATCCAGTAAGAGTCTCACTATTTTACCCAACCAAACCTAAAGAAACAAAGCAATAACATGGCAGCCAAAAAGAAAATGAAAAATCTCCAATCATCTTTCCCCATCATGTCTATCATTTTCACTTGCATTTTCTGATGAGATTAAGAACTTCAAGGAAAAAATGAAAATAAAAATTCCCACTTGCTATCCTGATTGATAGATAGAATTGATATCCATTTCTTGTCTTACCTCCTGAAGGCAAACAATGTCTGCACGATAGCCAACTATTTCCCGTAGTAAGTTCTGTCGGCGATACGGCCAAGAAAGGGCCCATGAAGGACAATAACTGTATGTGTCATTTGTAGCATACACATCAGATAAAATGTTGTATGAGAGCACAGTAAAAGTTCCTGATGATGAGATACGACCATCTGAATCTAAAGGTGCCATTGCATCGAGTCCACTAACTGAGATCAAACGACGAGGAGTTGGAGAGGGGGCTGGGATGACACGGGAAGTTAGTAGCGTGTTTGAATGTCCTACAGGGAGTTTAGTTTCTGCATCTACCACAACGCATTCAAACTTGAGAACGTGGCCAATATCATCAGCTGATGGTGTATATGTTTTAGAACGCCCAACTTCAAACCAAGTTTCACCACCACTCCTTTGTGTCACTGCCGCAGGATATAACGGTGTGGAACCATTTGTCAAGCTAGCACTAGATGCGGAACCAGATAAACTAGTATTCATAACTCCAGATCCTGAGCTATTGAAACGCCCAAACAACTCTTCTTCTTCATTTCCATTTTCATTTATAGCACTTGCAGCACGGTCATGTAGAACTCGATGATGCTGCCATGCATCAGAGAAGCACTTGGGAGAGCAATGGTAACTTTTGGCAACAGGTAATTTAGCCTTAACACAGCCTAGACACTGCAGTGTGGCTTGCTCAGATGGATGTACACTACATATAGCAACTTTTCTATCACTTTGTATCCGATACCTGCAAACATGCCCAAAAACAGGGTGATGCATATCAAACTGAGACAACACTAAATTATATGTTCCAATGCAATGATGCCCAGTCAGAGGATGCAACATGAGTTCAACTGAATCACAAGCATGCAACAGCGCTTTCATATAAGACTAAATTATATGTTTCAAACTGTCCTGCAACTAAGGTACAGGTGCAATGATGCCCTGTCAGAGGATGCAACATAAGTTCAACTGAATCACAAGCATGCAACAGCACTTCTATCAGAAAGCTAAATTTTAAAACATATGTAAACAACTAAACATGCTGAATTAAAATACTGATGCTCGATTGGTTTTGTTAGGCTTAATTTTGCTCAAATCAAATAGGATTCAGTTTGATCCATTCATAAATTATGTGTAATTGGCAACCACATTAACTTTAATTATGACATTCCTATGACTATTCCAAACTGCAACTCCCATCTTTTTAAGTTTCCTTGTTTCTCCTTTACCATTCGACAACAGGGTAATCTTTAAATGTCCTCTGCACCGAGCACACCAGAACCATAAAGTCATCATGTTAATCTAAAAAAGGGTATATATTTCCAAACAGCTAGCAGTAAAATATACAACAAGGTCCACCTGGCTAGGCATACTTACGAGGACAGCTGACAATAATCTTACACAAATATGTCACCAGAAGTCAATAAAGCTAACAATACAGGTCACACACCTTTTCTTCAAACACACAACTCCTAGAAGGGAAAAAAGGCGGAAAAAGTTCCTGATCAAAGAATCCTAACCCTTATTATGTTCTAGGAAAAGTAAGAAAATACACATTTAAGTTGATGACAAAAAATTTGATGCTTTTCCATTGACCCAGTTCATGCAAACATTTATGAGAACTAATATCATGCCATGTTGGGAAATACCCCAATGATACCAAGGTTTTATTCCAAATCATATGCCAGCTACAGAAGAAAATAGAAAAACATGTGTTGAGAATACCTGTGCATTAAAAACATGTGTTGAGCATACCCGTGTATTATCACTCAATCTATCATTGCATACACTACTGCCAAATAGAAGCCACACAGCAGTAGAACTGAGATCTGCCAGTACCCACAACAGGTACAGGGCACAGGCATGGATCCTCACCAGATGCAAAGGAATGAGAACATGGTGCTGCAATTGTCTATGTCTGGGCCCATGCCAATGATCAAGGTCAAGTCATGAGGCACATAAATTAAGGAAGATAAACCAGTGAACCTAACACCTCCAGGATATTAATTTCCCTAATTGATGAAGTAGAGGGAAAAAAGGGAATACCATATTCCTTCAAACTTTTTTACTGGGCTATTTGCCCCATACTGGATGAGGCATTTTAAATTGTAAATCCAATTGGACCATTAAACCAGGGACATTAAATTCTGACTTTTTAAGTGGTACAGTAGAAAGTTTATACACATCGGTGAGCACAATCCCGACACAGATAACCATAATACTAGTCAATTGTAGTAACATTTTTCATTACTAAGTCGAATTACCAAAATTGAAATATAACAATCAATAATACCGCTTTTTAGGGCTTCAAGTCTGGAGGCCTTGCAGCTCAATCTGTTTTAAGCATTAAGTCTGGCAGTATAGCAGTTCTATCCAATTTGTGCTATCAGTCTCATAAAATATGTTTATTCCTATTAAATCATCAATATGTTCAGCAAATGACTCTGAATCAAATAATCCAATAATAAATGACCAACTTAAATAATTGATAAGACACATTAGGATCTATTCAATTAACCACCCTACAGAAAATTGTAAAAAATGCATGAACAGAGGACAAGCATGACTCAAAAGCCAAGACACATGGTCCAACTACCAATTATGTTGAATACACAATGATGCAATGAAATTATGATGCTTCAGTCCTAAATTACTGCTTTGTATTAAAAAAAAAGGATTCCCAATGTTTGGGATGTATGATGACCTCATGAAGCTATAAATGCCAGTCAAGTGTTACAGCTCACAGCCAACATAATTTTATTGTGGCAACACATAATATTTCAAGATAATTACTAGTCACTCACCAAATTAAATTTATAAATACATAATGAAAAAGCTTCAATCACTAATCAGCAATTCAATACCTAACTTTCTAGTATGGCCCTTCACCATGTGGTTGTACAATGTACCTAACATCCAGGAAGGAAAAAAAATAAAAAATAAAAAATAAAAGCTAGAAAGATTTTCAGTTTACCATTATATGCGTTACGAGTTTTTGTCGTATAATAACACAAGTCACCACAAGCCGCAACAACATACTGTGCTCATGGAGTCTAGTTCGCCAAGCAATTTGATTTATTTTAATGTATTGATAGAAGTTTCAAGCCTTCAACGCTTTAAAACGAAAACAACAAGCATTAGAATGACACAGATTAAAGCAAGCACTAAACACCAAAACAAGGAACAATTTAAAACACAAAGAATATCATTTAAAAAAGCACCAAATTGCACAAGAAATAATCAACCAAATCCAAATATTCCAAGAACCCAACATTAGCAAGAACATAAAAAGAAAAAGGAAAAAGGAAAGGAAAAGGAAAAGGAAAAGGAAAAGGAAAAGGAAAAAGAAAAAGAAAAAAGAAAAAATCACTTACCACTTGTATCTCAAGAAATGACCGTCAAGAGGGGCAGACTCGGGCACGTCATCGGTAGTAGCATTCGTATCCGGTCGCCGTAAAAGAACATACGGCGTTAACTCACAACCAACAATAGGAATATCCGATGGAAGATGCACACGTATCACGCTCAGCATGCTTTTATTTTCTTCTTCAAAGTCTTGGTTACACTTCACTTTCCTCGCCACACTGTAGCCCTCTCAATAATAAAATCAGTCGGCGGATCCGCCATTCACCTGACCCAATGAACCGCCAGCCTTAATCCATCGATCAATCAATCAAAAACCCTCGATTTCTCAATTAAAACAAAAGTAAACAACAGATCTTGAGAAATTAACAGTGGAATTCAAGTTTGGGTTTGGAGAGTAACTGAAGTAACGGATCGATTTGGGAAATGATCGGAAAGATTCTAGAGAGGGAGAGAGTTTTTGAAATTTTTTTAGAGAGAGAAAGGAGAGAATTCGACAATTAGGGTTTTACAGAGAAAAGGGAAGAGTGAATATTAATTTATATAATAATAATAATAATAATAATAATAATAATGAGAAATGAAAAGACGACGCGCGTGGGTGTGTGGGGGTGGCGAAGGAGGTATAGATGGTGGCGGTCTGCGATGTCTAAATTAGCTACAAAGTTTTCCCCTCGGAAATTGGAGGTATTATTTATTGACCAGAGAAAATGGTTATTTAAATAACACTTCTGAGCTAAAAAAGTGTGCGTGGAGTTTTAGTGCCTGCTTTCATTTATAATTATAACATCTGCATATTATAATTTATATGATTATTTAATTTTAATATTTAGTTTATAGTCATGTTATGTAGTATGGCATCCACCATGGAACAATATTATTTTGATTTTATAAAATAAAATGAGATTGTTTTAAATTAAAATTAAAAAAACTCAAATAGAATCATATCAATTTTTAAATCAATTTAAAATAAAATTTAATTTGAGTCAGGTTTTAACAGCCTATCAAATTAACTCATCGAACTAGACTAAATTTAATAATTATACTAATAATATAAGATTTTTTTAATGTTAAATAAAATAAAAATTAAATAAACTAAATTTAAAATAAAATGAGTCAGGTTTTTTTTATTAATTCCTTTTCCTTTTTTGTTTCCTTTCAAATTTGGTTATATCTTTGTGCTTAATAAATTTAATGCTGAAAAGAAAAAAAATAAATCTCCTTCAACTAATTAAAGAAAAAATGATTTATTTGAATGGATCTAAAATTAAAACTATATATTATTAAACATACTTGTATAATAATTAAAAATATAAGCATGCCTTTTTGTTTATTGGATGAAAAGAAATTTCCATTAATTCACTCTGAAATTTGAGAAAAAGAGAAGAATCACGTTTAAAAGGAAACACATGTTTAGATAAATGATATAAAATAAAATAATCATGATAAATGATATAAAATAAGAGCAATTTTATGTAACGTTAAAAGAATATTGTTCATGACAAGATAGAACCATATATTAAAAGAATATTGTTATTACTCCATGTCATCAAATCTAAAGAAATCACTCCATGTCATCAAATCTAAAGAATTCATTAATCATGTCTAACTTTTTTAAATAGATAAATTAATGTAATTATTGCTTTTTAATAAGGATTAACATTGATGTTGATTTTAAATGAATTTTTCAATTAATCTGATTATTTTTTCAATGTAAGTTCCAAACCTAAAACATGATTAATCTAACTTATGGAGAAGGTACGTAAATTAAAATTGATTTATTTGAATTAAAACAAGAAGTTAGCAATAATATAAGTAGGGGATGATATGTTTATTCTATGATTAAATTAAACATACTTGTATAATAATTAAAAATATAGGCAATTAAATAGTTGATCCAATAACCATGCCTTTTTGTTTATTGGATGAAAAGAAATTTCCATTAATTCACTATGAAATTTGAGAAAAAGAGAAGAATCACTTTTAAAAGGAAACATATATTTAGATAAGGAAAATAAAATAAAATAATCATGATAATCATATTTAGATAATCATGGTAATCTTGTTGTTATTACTCCATGTCATCAAATCTAAAGAAATCACTCCATGTCATCAAATCTAAAAAAATCATTAATCATGTCTAACTCTTTTATCTAGATTAAATCATTTTTCTAAATAGATAAATTAATGTAATTATTGCTTTTTAATAAGGATTAACATTGATGTTGATTTTAAATGAATTTTTCAATTAATCTGATTATTTTTTCAATATAAGTTTCAAACCTAAAATATGATTAATCTAACTTATGGAGAAGGTAAATTAAAATTGATTTATTTGAATTAAAACAAGAAGTTAGCAATAATATAAGTAGGAGATGATATGATTATTTAATTTTAAAGAATAACATATATGTTTACATAATTCAATAATATAAAATAAAATAAATTTGATATGAAAAAAAATAATTTTAAGGTCATGAAAAAAAAAAAAACCTTATAATAAAACTCAAAATCTCTCTTTTCAGTTTATTATTTCCACGACTCAAAAAGTTTCTTCAAATCTTCTCATGTTAATAATGCATTAACCATCAAATAAATATGATAACGTGTCCGAATAAAGTTATAAATGACTTCAGAAGGCAACCCGTAGCAATTATATTAATTTGACTATTTACAAAAGTGATTGTTTACATTTAATTTATTAACATAATTGATTTTTTTTTATTTGTTGACATGGGATGATTACAAATTATAGCTTGAGTTTCATAAAAATTATCGAGTATCAACACTTGGTTGATTGTGTACCTAGAAAAGCTTCCATGATCGACCTTTGTCGCTCCAAAGCTTTAGTTTTTTTTTTTTTCTTGATAATCATGCCCGGCTTTAATCTTGTATGGGATAGAAAAGTAATAATAATAATAATAATAATAATAACAAAAATAATATTATTACTACTACTATATTACTCTAAAAAACATGAGTTTTTCATAAGCTTCACTATTTATCCTCTCACACATTATTATGGATAGGTTACGTAAAACTTTACTTCTTTTCAATTTGGTACTCAAATTGTTTTTTAGCGATTTAGTTTTAATTGAAGATCAATTGATTTTGATTTCTTAAGAAAAGTTGGGAATGAAAGAAGAAATACTAAAATGAAAAAGGTGCCAAAGATGGGTGGCATGCTATAAGTTTTGTAAAAGATACACTTTAGTCCTTGAACTTTAAAAATTACACAAATTATAAAATTTTAGTACCTCAATATTTTTTCAATTCAATTTTAGTAAAAAAAATCTTTATTTTTATTTTTTATTGTCTGGTTGAGAGATAAGAAAGAGAGAGAGGTCACCGAATTCCAGCGGCATAGAGAGAAAAGTATCGTTGACATCAATTAAAGCCACCAAAACGGATGATATGCATGTCAAATGGTTCCATTTGATGATGGAAGTTCATATTAGGTGTTTTTTTACCTTTAAAGATTGTGAAAAAACAAACCTGAGTTTGAGTTGATTTTAGTTTTTGAGGTGGTTTTTTGAAGCTGTAAATAAGTTTATCATGGTTCTTACAGTGTTTTATATGTGTTTTAGGTCAAAACATTAGTTGAAAAACAGGTTTTTGGATAAAAAAACCTAAGCCCCGATATAAAAGAAAAAACTTAAACTAGGGCAGGCCCGCGCGTGGTCACTAACATGGGTCAAGCAGACTAACCTTATTTATCTATAATTGTTTTATCTTTTGTATGGATGAAGTTTATTTTTGAAAATAAAAAAAATTATTTTAAGATAATATTTTTAATATGTGCATCCTTACATAATTTGTTTTTCTTTTATTTTATTTGATCAATTTAATTTGTGTCTCCATGTCTATTATCGTTTGTTTAAATAAAAAAATTATTTTAATAAATAAATTTATCAAACACAACCAGGTAAATGTCTCGTCTTTCAAAATTAAATATCTTGTCTCTTAATTTTTCAAGTTTTATTTTTAGGTATCATTAATGATTATTTATTTCTTTATTCATGCACATAGTTCTTGATTTATTTTATTACATGTATATATAATTTTTTTTTATTTGAACTTAGATTTTTTAAACCATAGAAATACGTTGAAAAAACCTGCATGTATAATTTTTTTATAAAAAATAAAAATATTTGACCCACGGTGAAGCGCGAGTCACATAACTAATTATAAACTAAAACAGATGGGTATTTCACTGTATATATATTGTTCATCCTCTCACATTCTTATATTCACTAGACGGTTAATAGCCAATTTTTGTTTTCATTCTAGATCATTGCTTTTTTTGTTGTTTTATACTTGGATCACTCAATTTTTCTAATTTTTAATTTAGTCCTTTGAAATTATATTACCGTGATTTTATATGTTGACATCTATTTTGGTTTGGTTTCTTTCACTTATGTGATGCACTTTTAAATATCTCGACATTAAATAAATGATCAATTTTACAAAATAGATTTTTTAGCTTATTATAAAAAAAAAACCCTAAAAGATAATTAAGGGATAAAAATTAAGAAAAAGGAAGGAAAAAAGTCCTTTTCCATAAAAATTTCATTTGATCACTCAAGTTTTATTTTTTTTTCATTATTTTTTTTCTCTTAGATTACTATATATGTTTTGATCGGTTTAATTTTGTTTCTTGCTTGATGTGTCGTTAAATATTTCGACGTTAAATTCATAGTCAATTTGATGAAACAGAGTTGTAGCTCATTGTTAAAAAAAAAAAAATTGAGAGATAAGGAACCAAAATTAACACAAAGGAAGAAATAGAGCCATTTTTTCAAAAAAAGCACACAAAATTTTCATTTAGTCCCCCAAATTTCAGTTTCTTTATTAATTGATCATGTTAGTTTAGATTATTATGGTTTGATTCTAAACTTCATTTTTTTCACGTTTTAATTCTTCTTGGAGATTGAGAGAGGAGAGAGAAAATTGTTCAGAAAGTGCAAAAGAGAAAAAGTTCCAAGATGGTCGAATTTCGACCAACCATAGCTCCTATTTTGATGTTTATTGATTCATCTTTAAGAGAAAAATTCAATGGATATAGTTTTGAATTTTAATTATGCTAAAAACATAGATTAGGGCATGAAATTATTATTAATTTGGTGTTTTCATGCAATTATTATGTGTTTTGTGGTTGAAAATAGAGTTTTATAGGTCCATATAATGTTTTCAAGAGGAAAAAAAGCCTGAAATATGGGTTTTAGAAGTAAAAAAAAACTTAGATCTTAATTTTTCAATCATCAAAACCATTTTAGTGACCGAAAATAATTGCAAACAAATAATATATTATCTATTATTTATATATAAAAAAAATTGGTCTAGGCTCGAGTCGAGAAGTGCCTAAGTTTGATTCTCCATGCCTTTATTTTTTTTTAATTTTTTATGTAAAAAAATAGTGGTTCTTAAAATTAGAATTCAAGGAATACCTAGAAATAAATGAATACCCGGCACATTTATGGATATCCATCAACTGACTAAATAGTCTGAACAATTAGTCTTCTTCATCATCGGAAAAAATATTTGGTTGTAAAGATAAAAATCTATTAGGTTTTTATTCTTTTTTAAAATGGGTAATAAAAGCAAAACGACCAGAATTAATTATAGTAATTAATTATTATTTTTTGTTCTAAAAATCAGTATAAATAAGCGTTGAAGAGAAGATATTTTGCACACCTTTACAATAGCTCTCTGGCCTTCTCCCTTGGCTCCTTTTGCTCTGTTACCCGTTTTCTTCTTTAATTTAGTGCTTAAGTACTTGATATATAGTTGATACCATCCGCGTTAATAAAATGTGTAATGCTTATCTTAGCAAATACATAGTGTAATTATATCACTCTTTCAGATTTGCAAGTGATCTAAGTTACAGGCTCTGAACTGTTTCTTAGCAATACATGTAAGAATCTACAACTTCAGTGTCCAATGTGTCCTGAAAGCATTCAAAATTGTTCATTTGAGCGTCTCCTGACCTGGGAAATTAGGGAAATGGATAAGGTCCAAGCAAGACTAGTAAACACATGAAAGTAGTAGTGAACTGACAAATGCATGATTCAATTGTCAACGGAGATTTATATTAATTGCTGTTTATCAGTACGCATATGCTAACCCTAATCCTATTAATCTTCGTCACCAGCAAACTTCGTTAAAGTAAACAAAATGGCTTACAATGTGGGAAAACCAACTTGATGGGAAGAGGAAACAGTTGAAGCAATGCATCATGGGCTTCATCTCTGCAAGAAAATTAGTGTGCTCGTGAAAAAAAAAATGAAAGAAAGAAACAAGAAACACCAAGGGAGTTAAAAAGAAAATATATAGGCTTATTCCTTGAAAATCTATCTCAGCACTTTGTTTGTGATGCATTGCACGAATGTGAAGTTGTGCAAATGTAGCTTTGAGCATTGACATCAAAGTTTCAACTTTCAACGAACGACAACTAGTGCATATCTCTTTGTTCTTCATATTTGCGACTTGGTCGTGATATTGGGATAACCTCGTCAAAAAAAAACTGAATAAAACTATAAAGTTCAATTATCAAACAACTCAATGTTGAAGAGTGGAACTAAAAAAAATTAATTAAAAAAAGGATCAAAGTCAACCCGTCCCTGCTAATTTCGCAATCATGGATAAAAATTGACATAACCCCATATAAAGGAAATTGAAAAAAAAAAGCATGAAGACCACCTTTTAATAAATTAAATGTTGAAAGATGAAATTTTAAAAAAATAAAAAGGACTTAAAAAAAATCAAAGTCAACCTGTATTAACCTTCAAAACCCTTGATCATGGTTATGAGTCGAGACTAACCCAACAAAAGACAAATCCTAAAAAATAACAAAGCAAAATTCCAAACCATTATAATATTAAGAGATGAAATTGAAAAAAAAATACAATAAAAAAGTTCCAAAACAAAAGAAATAGAAATTAAATTTGATATAAAAATAATTTGAAATCATATACTTATGGATGAAATTGAAAAAAAAATCAATTAGAAAAAGGATTAAAAATAAACAAACAATAAAAAAATAAGAACCAAATTTGATATAAAAAATATATGAAACTAAATAATGAGGGGCTAAATTAAAGAAAAACATCATTAAAAAAAGATTAAAAAAATAAAACAAATGAAAATTAAAAGAATAAGGATTAAATTGAAAAACAAAAACAAATTAAATCATTGGAGCCCAACCATCACACCACCGTGAATATGCATAACATCAATGAAAAGAGGATGGCGAAGTGCTTCCAACGTTACACTATAAGGCGGCATTTAGTGGTGAGGCGATACCATATATTCTGCCTCAAAGGCATAAGAGTCACCCACTATTATGTCTTTTTTTTGCTTATGTAAGAGCATCGCTAAGGCACAGGCTCATTGATAATTCTTCAACTTTTATCTTATAAATACACAAAATCCAAGAGACATAAGACATTTGCAATAACAAACAATAAAATACCTTTATGTTGATACATCCATTTATATGACCTTGATTTAATTGTAATTCTATCACTTAGATAACTATAAATGAATCATCTTAACTCAAAAATTTAAGTTGTTATATGAAACACTAAGAATAGTTTTATATTAGTTTTTAACATACCCCTTAAATGAAAGCTCTTTGAACTTAAAATTTTCAAAAGCCCACCATTACCTTCTATTTAATTTTTATAATTTTACTTAGTCATTAAAATTCTTATATCATGTCAAATAACATCTTAATCAAAAAATTTAAGTTATTAAGTGGGGCTATAAGAATGATTTTATATTATTTTCTAACGTTTGTTGTTGCACCGAACATCGTGGCGACCATAAAAAGAAAAGAAAGAACATGTATCTGACTTCCTGTTCTTCGAGGAAAAATATTTTATTTATAGAGTCGTCATTTAGTGTTATGGTACTAGAAACCTTAACTGATCAACAAAGATTACATGGTACGAGACTGGTTACGCTAAAGAAAAGATACTATCACCCATAAAACATCCTACCTAAGGTAGGTTGTATTGTTGTTTTTCCCTGAAATTGCTAAGGGTCTGTTGTGTTATGATATCAATGGTCTTCCTATAATATTTCTAATTCTAGCGTTAGTGGATATTCAACTAAAAATACTTTCGACTCAAGCACTGGTAAGTACTGCATGCATGAGATATAATATTCCTGAATTCGATATCAGTAAATATTTGGGCTAAAAATATTTTTAATTTTGGAATTAATGAATATTGCATCAAAAATATATTCATAACTCCAGAATCAGTGAATATTACAAAAAAAATATATTCTCAATTCTCGCATTGGTGAATATCAAAAAATTGATATTCCTGACTTTAGCATAAATGAATATTGAAAGTTAGTATTCTTGACTCTATCATTACCTTAAATAATTTTTAATTGAATTTTAAAAATGAGCTTTGGCTCACAAGAATGGGAAAAAAGGCCCTTAGCCTTTTTATTAAAGAAATCATGTCATTTACCAATCAAAAATTATCATTATTAATTGTTTATTGAATAAAAAACGTTTTTGGTTTTTCTAGATACGCAGACCTAATAGGTCATTTAATTTAAGTCAAGCTTTTAATGGATTTAATAAATTTATTATGAAGTCTAAAAATACATGCAACAAATATTTCAAAAATATATCAAAAATATTTTTTTATTTTTTATTTTTTTAAATGCTAAACATGGTGTAAAAAAATACTAAATTATGAAAAGAGATATTTTTTCCTTTTTTTTAATGGTTGGTCATGATGCAAATTGAAACGTTTGCTTTGTTTTTTTTTTTTTTTTTTTTATTCATTTATCTTTTATTTCCGGCCATGATGCAAATTTGTAGGAAAACAAATTAAAACATTTCTCTCTTCTTCTTTTTTTACCGATTTATCTAACACTTGTGAAAAAAAAAGCATCACACACACATCCCTTCATGATTCAATTTACACAATCATCCCATAATCAACCATATTTTAACAATAACATCAAGATAAATTAAGGAATCATTCCAAGCTCCAAAATCCACCTTTAATGGAGTGGCTGAGTCAGGTGAATCCGTCATAATCGAGTCAGTGGACTAGTGAAACAATGGAGGCGCCTCACAGCGGCACGTGGAGGTGACGTTCTGGCGACCTGGAGTACGCGTGATGGTCAGGATCGTGTAGCTTTCCTTCTCCTCATCATTCTTACACCAACAGTGTCAAAAACGGCGACCTTAGAAGGGAGAAACAAATGCCAGATGTTTTGGGTTCTCTCTCTCTTATTCTCACTCGATTTTGTCTATCTCTCTTCTGTTAGATCGTTGCTACTATGAATGAGGGAGAAGATGAAGTGGTTGTCCATTGTGACTGCTTTGGCCGGTGTGGAGGAGCTTGGTGATGATGGCTATATATGACAGTGGCTGACGAGTCTGTGGTGTTTGGTTTTGACTAGGAGAGAGGCTGCAGGCGGTTAAAGATGGTGGTTGGTAGAGGAGGGACGACGCGCAGCTGCTGTAAGTGCAAGGTCATCGATCGGTGGTAAGCGGCGGGGTGCTGCTCGTAGTGGCTGGTAGTAGAGAATGGCCAAAAGAAAAATGGAGAGCTTTTTTTTTTCTTTTTAATACGCAGAGGCATTTTATTTAAAGAATGAATATGGTAAAAAATAATATAAATTTTATTTTAAAATTTAAATTATTAAATTAAAATAATTATTTTATAAGCTATCTCAATTACGTTTGTCCCTTCCCAGTAGTTATGCTCCTGTTTTTTCCTTCATGCGTGCCCTCTTTTTTGCTTGGCTCTCTTTTTGTCTTCTCTTCATTCTTTTCCTTCATTATTTCATTGTGCCTTCAATTACTTATGACCCTTAAAAAACACTTAACAACATGTTTCTTTTTTCCTTTGATAAGGGTTTTGACAAAAGACATGGAAAAAAAATCACATAAATGAATGATAACACATCTTTTTAGACCTTTTTTTATTTTTTTTTTATCTATTTTGGAAAATAATTTTGAAAATTTTCCATTCACATGCTCATTTGATGATTTCTCAACTATTTTTTTCTTTTTAGTATTTTTTTGAGAAAAATCAAAGATTAAAAAAGCGTTTATAATGCACCTAGCTTATTTAAAGAAACAGTCACACTTATGGATTTGCCCACACATTTAGCCTTTTTAATATTTTTTTTCTTTGCAAAAATAGCAAGCAAATAGCATGTTGTTTATCTTCTTTTTTTTTTTTAATGTAGACGACATGTTATTTGCTTGTCTAATTTCCAACCATATAAGGGGTGGTCGAAAAATCAAGTTGAGTTTTTCGGATCCAAAATTTTTTTAATTTATTTTTATCTAAAAACACCTAATAAACATTTTTATAATGTCAATAAACCATCTCTTAACTCAAAACATTATTAAATTGGTCCAAAAACACAAAATCAAACCAGAAAAAAATATCAACCTTGATCTACTTTTTTCATACAACATGAAGTGTAAAAAAACACCTCAACAAAACCTTTTTTGTCTAATAGAACTTTTTGACATTAAAAATAATTTTTTTATTGCTAAAATATAACCAATCCATAACTTTTTTTTTCTTTGCTATTTTTTAGAAATTTTCTTTCTCCTCCCTGAAATTGAGGAATTGAAAAATAAATAAAATAATATAATTTGAGAAAAAAAAAAGAGAAAGAGGAGAGGAGAGGTTATCATAATTCATACATCCATGAAATAGATTTCAAAGCTATCTGCCAATGTGGAAACTTTAAAGCAGCTACTGTGCTAGATGGTTTGAACTCCAACTTTATATCCTTACCAAACATACATAAAATAGCCATGCATGACAAGCTAGATCGATTAAGCCTCAAACAGCCAAGCTTCATTACACAAGCAGTCACTTTAGTTTGTCTTTGGTTCTCATTCAAAGCCACAAGGTACGTAGCTTCTGCGCGCCAGAAAACATAATGTAGGGATTTGATTTCCACGTAGCATCAATGATAAGAAATGATATTCAGAAACTAACCGAAGCTTTGTTAACAACTCATGCAAAAGAAGAAAATGAAGGAAGGAGAGGGAGGAAACGAAGAAAATGAAGGAAGGAGAGGGGGGGGGGGGAGACTTCACTAAGATCCAATATAACTGATCAATTAATTAGCCCATAATGCTAACAACTACAAGATTAATTCGAAAGAAAAACTACATCCCATGGTCATAAAAATCCTAAAAAGAAGAGGAAGAGGAAGAGGAAGAAACTAAAAAAGGAAAGCTTAAACTAAAGAAGGAGAGGGAGGGAGGGAGAACATAGAAAATCCTTATGCCTGGTCTCGTCCTGCATGCCACAAGGATAATTGTCATTGCAAGCTTAAACTCTCTCAATGCCTTGCATCTATCTGAAATTGTTCAATTTATAGAACTTAAGCTTAATTGTTCGATGACACTATGACATGATGTTTCATAGCTAGGGCTGACCTCATATAGTACAAAAAAAAATAGTACTGACCAAACCAAAACCCTTTTTCGTGACTGGAATATAAACCAAACGACCATGTACTATATAATTAACTGTCTTTTTCATTGTACTGATAATTAAGTTTTTAGGAGTTTTTATTTTTTAAAAAAAATTAGCATTTAAAATAATAATAAAATAATATTCTCCAAACAAATATGAAATAGCATAATTTATACATATAACACAAGATTTAGAGGTGTCGCTACTTGGAAATGCAACATTTCAAAAAATAAAAAGATTCAAATGAACCGATAAAAATTACAATGTAAAGAAAAGAAAGAGGAAAAAAAAAACTCTAGGGGTAATTGAAACTCCATTTACAATATCATCAGAAAAATTTTAATAAGATGAATCCAACGACACCAAGAAAAGTTACTAACAATAACCAGAGTGGGTCGCATTCTTCTTCCAAAAACAAACAAGCAATTATAACGAGGAGAGATGAGGGGGGAAAAAGGAAATAAAGAAAAAATCTTGAAGGCACACTGAAGTTTCGATTGCAATACTATCAGTACTATAAAAAAAATCTTGACAAGACAAATCCAACAATATCAAAAAATATCATTAAAGTTGACCGAAGTGGGCTACACTTGCTATCAAAGGCAAGTGAACACTCACCATCTTTGGACGATAAGTGTAACCCACTTTGTTCACCGTTAATATTTTTTTATGTTGAATTCATTTTATCGAGATATTTTCAATAATATTAGCTAGTGGTGTAATAATTAGTACTTCGATGTGATTCTAAAGTTTTTTTTTTTTCCTTTCCTTTTTTCTTTATCATAAGTTCTCACAGTATCTTTAAAATGTCATGTCTTTAGAACTGTACTATTTTGTTAATTTTTTTTAATTAAAAAAACCGTACTAATAAGCGGAAAAAACCCTTGTTAAGAAGGCATAGGTTCACATGTGATGCTATATGGATGGAAACACAGGATTTGGATACTGTTAGGGCTAGCAGATTTGGCGCAACAGTAATAATGATTACAGCTCTGTATTTTCTCACACAGAGGTTCTGTGGATTCATAGCCACAGTGCATTCAACATTGGCTCAGCAGAGCCAAGTTGCAGGAATAGTCACCCTCAAGCGCAGAGGTTCTGTAGTTTTAGAGTATGATTTTTTTAGATACTGAGCTCCTTCTATCTCACACAGTCGCAACTACAAAACTACAGTGATTTTATCAGATTCAAAGGTCCCAGTTGCGCTATTATATTAAGAGACTGTTTTAGTGCGCAGTAGCTTTTGTTTCGTTGTTAAATAGTTTTTTCTGTCTTTTGTATTAGATGTAAAATGTAATTATATTTTAAATCTTGATTTTATAAAAATTAAAATTTGATTGTAGCACGGATCAAGATTCACTAGCACTTGGATGTGGTTTATGTTCAGTTTGCCGTTGCTCTTGCTCTTCTTCTTTGGTCTCTTGGGGACCCTCCTCCACCACCGGAGCTGCCACCGGAATATCTGCGTGTCGGATCAGAGGCTGGGCAACATGGCCATCGAGACAAGAGGAGCTATCTACCCAACCCTCAAAATCATATTGCCCATGACCCAAGATCCGACGACCTAAACAGAGGCTGCCAATCATTGACTCCCAATATTGTGATCACTGCAAGAACTTTCAAATTTGAAAATTAGTAATGGTCACAGGCTATTAAATGAAGAACAGAACAGTCACAGGCTATTAGTTATGCTCACCTCAATTTCAGTGCCAACAGATCATATGGGGTACTCGTACTACATAAGAGGACAGGGCTGTAATGCATCCATGTGAGGGTCTGGTCAACAGAGCACTAAAATTGGAGAAATTTTGAATTCAGGGTTAAATTTTTGTTCGGGTTAAAAGCCTCTTGGAAAAAAAAAAAAACAGTTAAATTATAGTTGAATACATTTGGCTGGAAATATTTTGGAAATCGAAACACTTTAGTTGTGACAAATGCACTTTAAGGAATTAAATTACATGAAATTAAATTAAATATTTGATTTTTTTTTCTTTTTAACATTTTTTAAAGAACAACACTAATAAATTATATAAAAAATAAAAAAAACCTCAAACAACAAACTTTACTATTTTTTCTCCAAAATGGGTTCATGGTAAAGGCTAGGCTTGAAAGGGTGAAAAAAACGATCTGTAGAGCATGTAATTACGCAAGCTCCACCAACAGCTACCAACAGAGTCAAAAAAGTACCCGTGTTGATACAGAGACTGATCTTAAAGCAGCTTGTCTTTTATACAAAGGTCTCCAACTGGATTTCTCCCTGCAAAGTCTGTCTCTGTATGGCAAAAACTTCATGGCCTGCTGTGCCTGTTTTACGTTTCATGAGCAGGTATTGCCCTTTCTGTGGTTTTTCCTTGTTCCAGTGGTTATTTGACAGTGTAGTTTGTTGGGTTATAGAAATGGATTTGTGCATTACAAGTTTGAATCTTTGGTCTGTTTCTTAAGTACCCATATGGTGATTTCATATGGGGCTTTGTTGATGACAGACTCTGTGAGAAATGGATTTTGAGTAAATCAAATCACTTCCATGGATTTACAAACACCTGCTGCATGAACTTCCTTGTGTTCAATTACTTCAATGGCTTATTTGAACGATAATATTGATGATTATAGGAACGGTATTTTTTACAATTCAATCCGTCAATGTGCAAATTTGCCTTGTTTTCTGTGAATGGACACTGCGCTCTTGCAAGATTCACAAGAACAAACTATCCATCAAAATTATGAGAGTGATACCGTGGAAAGGCTTTTTAGAGTGCTTATGATAACGAAAGGTAGAACGGTGCCTCTCCAATCATTCTATCCCTTGAAATGAGATCTAGATCTGGGTTTGCCTAATAATTCGGAGAAGATATTGACAAAAAAAAAAAAAAAACCTAAAGGAGAAGGAGAAGGAGAAGGTAATGTGGCTATAAGAACAAATCAATATTCATTTGTATAATGCTCAAAAACCGTTTAACTATGTATTGGTTGCAAGTGGATTTTTCATCATGATACCTTTACTGTTTACAAATTAAATAGAATTAGATTAGTTATTTTTATTTTTCTTACAGAAAAATTAATAATTTAATTCTAGAATAAAAAAAATACAATGCCTTTCACTCATGGGCTTTTTAACCTTTTTAATTTTTTTAAAATAATATAAATACACTGTTGTCCTTTAAAAGAACATCAAATAAACTCTATTAAAAAGGTTTTATGGTTTTTATATTTTGTTATTATCATGTTAGTTTAAAGGCATTGTTGTATTTTAATAAATATTAAATATTAAAAAAAATTCTTAGAACATGTGGGGCCGCTTGGCCACCAAAAAACCACATTTATTGACGACGTTGAAATCCGCACAGCGCTCCCTACATGATGAGTGGCGCGTATTCCAAGATTCTCATTGGTAGTGATTCCCACTTTCTTCTTTCTTTGGAAATTCTAGAACAACACTTTAATTTGTTATTTTTGTTTTTTTTTTTGCCTTGGCAAGTTTTTAAAGATTTGATCAGGTTTAGAATGTTCATCAGGGTTTGCTTGGTTTTTTTATTTTCCTTTTTTAAGTTATTTTCTTCTTGTTTCATCTTTCAGTCTTTATTTAATTGAAGAATAAGTTTCATTTTTTTAACTTGCTTTTTATAACTTAGTTATCTCAAGTCTTTTTATTTATTGTTTTTTGTTGGATTTTTTTTTGTTAATTCTTTAAATTGATTTTTTTTAATTTCAATCTTCAATATTTGAAATGATTTTTTAAAACAATTTATAAGAATTGAATATTTTTTTTCTATTTCATTCCTTTTTATTTTTGTTATTTTTATTTTAGTTCACATTCTTATAATTGCTCTTTGTTTTATTTAAGATAATTGTTTTTTATTTATTTGTTTTCTCTATAAATTTTCACTAATTTTAAAAATAACCTGGTTTTCTCGGGTCTTTTTATTTGTTCTTCTAGGGATTTCTCGGTTGGGTCTATGCCCCAAGTCATATTTTTAAAACACGCTTGCATCATAAAAGTACAAATCTTATTTAATTTCACCCCCTTTTATTTTTATCTTTCAAATTTTATTTTCATTTTTTTTATTGTTGTTTGTTTTGCTTGAGATCATTGTTTAGAATTTCATTTTTTTCCTATCAAATTTAATCCTAATTCTTTTTACTGATATCTTTTTTTCTTTGGAAAATTTTTTAAATTTATTTTTTTTCACGATTTCATCTTTCAAAATTAAATTAATTTGGAATGAAGCTTCTTGATTCAACCTAAATCTAGGATTTCACATGTTGCAAGTTTTAGAGATAAAATTAAATTGAGGAGTTTACCCGGGTTTGCTTATTTTTTTCTCCTTTTTTAAGTTGATGTTTTTTTTTACTAATTTTTTCTAGAGTTTTGCTTTGTATATTTTACTGTTTGCCTTCTATGGGGTTAGTTTCGGGCTCATGAATAGAGTCACTAGTTTCAAAAGTTAATGAGGGTCGACTTCTATTTTTTTTCTTTTTTTAAACTGATTTATTTTAATTTTATCATTCAATATTTGATGTATTGAAAATTAGTCTTCGTGCTTTTTCTCTCTTTCCTGTCTATTGTGTAATCTCGATCTTGTGCCCATAATCGTCAGGATAACATGTTAACTCAAGTTGATTCAAATTTTTTTGAATTTTTGAATTTTTATCCTTTAACATTAGGTTGCTAAATGATTGAAATTCATGATTTTATTTAATTTTTTTTCAAACGTGGTCATCCTGGTATCACCACTAGATCAGAGAGTTTACATCTTGACTCGAGTGAACTCAGATCAATTTTTTTTTAAAATTCTTCTTTAATTATATTTTTTTTCTTAGTTTTTTCCTTCAACATTTTATTTGCTACAAATTGAGTTTCAACTTTTTTTTTTATTTTGCTTTTACGAAGTTATCATGTTCTCATTTTGATTTGTTAAGAATTGTCTTTCAAAAAACATTTCTTGCTTTTTTTTCTATGAGATTATTTCAATCTTATATTTATAGTCATGAAGTTTGCAAATTAACCTGGTTTAACTGGGGCTTTTTTGTTGCTTTTTTTTAAGTTTTTTTTAATTTCACCCTTTAACATTAGGTTATTTAGTAATCCGGATGGGCTGGGGTCAGTTTCTTTTTAGCTTTTTTTGTTGTCAATTTTTTTATGAGTTTATATATTGTTATTGTATTTTTTTTATTTATATTATTTAAATTACCAATTGAACCATAAACTTAATTCTCAAATGGTTTTTTCCTTAGTCTTTTTTATGTCAAAACAAAAAAAATTAACCGCCACAAAACGTGAGATACAAATCTAGTTAAAACTAACACTACAAACTTAAAAAAAACATTGCATTGTTCATCATCTTATATTATCTTGTTTCCTTAACTATGTATATTCTATCAAGGTCCTTGAATCTTTCTTCTATTTGGTAATTGAACCTTTTTTTTATGTAATTTCATCCTTACAAGTTATATTGACATTATTATATGTATTATAATTTGTTTTGCTTTGCATGCTCTCATGTATACGAAGTGTCCGAGAATATCCTAATATTAAACTAAAGATCGAAATTATGAAATATAATTCTAGGTTATAATTAAAAAAAAAATTGATTGAGCAAGGACCAAAATTAAAATGAAAAGAGACCCTTTTCGTTTCAATTGTTAATAAAGACATGGAAAGCCTTGATTTGATCCTTGAAGTTTCAACTTATTCATTATTTGGTCCTCAATGTTTAAGAATTTTATATATGTATCCTAAAATTTATTTTATCATGTCTTAGGGAAATGTTGAGGGAGTAGAAAGAAGACCTTGAAAAATAGAGGAGATGAGAGAAAGGATCAATTGGCTACATTATGATTATAAAAAAAAAATTAATCTTGATATCAATGAATGAATTCATCTTAGAGAGAGAAGTTTAATAAAGATGGTTATACAATTTCAACATGTTAGAAAAGGTATATTGGGGGTAAAGTTTTTTTATTCGATTTGGTCTTAGGTTTTTACATTGATTTTTTGGTGTTAAAAATGTATTTATTTGGATTTCTAGGATATTTTTAGGTGTTTTTGGAGAAAATAAGTTGAAATTTGAGTTTTTGAAAATCAAAAACTTAGATCTCAATTTTTCATTCACTAAAGATGACCGGAAAATTTACTCATGAACATGTTGTTTACTCAAACAAATGATTTGTCATTTATTTTTTTTTTAAATATTGAACACAACGCTTGATTTAAAAAAAAAGATTATATTTTTAATTTATTTTTCATTAATAATTTCTCTTTTATTTTTTAAATTGTTTGGTTAACTTTTTTATAAATAATAATTATTATTTTTTATTGTCTCTGTAATTTCATAATAGCTCAAAGTAATTATTATAATTTTTTCTATCAAATTTTAGATTGATTAGTTGTATTTACATGATGCATTCATAACATTAAAAATTTATGTATTTAGTAATTAGATTGAACCACCAGGAAAACAAAAGAAAACGTTTATCTTTTATTTCTTATTAGAAATATAATTTTATGTTTTATTTTTTAATTAGCATTAACAAACGTGGAAAATTAGTAAATCCACATCCTCATATAAACTTACCCGACCCGACTATTTACAATTGCTATCACCAGGGATGTTTCCCCTCTCGTTGAAGTGTAAGACAGCAACTGTTGCTCTAAGAGAAGGTTACAAATTAACGTGGAAAATTAGTAAATCCACATCCTCTCTCTCGTCTAAGAGATAAGTTCTATCATGTGATGAGCACAGAGCTTCTTTAGCAATAAAGGATTCCTCTGGAATTTTTTTTTTTAATTAATGTAGATGTCTGGACCAGCTTGTGCGTATTTCGACTAATTTCACGGGTTCTAAAGTTAATACTATATAAACTTTTAATGATCCTGAGATATATAAACTTTTAATGACCCTGAGATTTGTTAATACTATGGCCCCGTTTGTTTGCTGGAAAGTAGTTTCTTTTTGGAAAGTGAATTCCGGGAAAAGTGAATTCCAGGAAAATGAATTCCAGGAAAGTATTTTCCGATGTTTGGTAGTGTAATGGAAAATAAGTTGGAAAACATTTTCCAGTGTTTGATTATGTCATGGAAAATGAGCTGGAAAATAACTTATTAATGTTTATTTTTCTCAAGTTTATTAAAATAATGAGGAACAAATCTTACAAATTAAAAAGTTGAATGAAAATGAAATTGAAAAAAAATATAATTTCATAAATTATCTAAATAAAATAAATAATAATCAAAATAATAGAGATCAAATCTAAAAAATTAAAAAAAAATAAAAGGTGAATAAATTAAAATAATAATAATTAACATTTCATAAATTATTTCAAATAAAATAAGTAACAATCAAAAGAATAAGGATCAAATTTGATAGATAAAAAATTTCAATAAAAAAATGATAAGGAAAAGGCAAATAGCAATTATAAAAATAAGGACCAAAATTAATATAAAAATTAAATTTTAAGAGATGGAATTGAAAAATAAATATACAAAATAAATTATATATAACAATCAAAAGTTTGAGGATCAAATTTAATATAATCAACAAATAATGACATTTCTAAATTTTTCACAACTTCCAGAAAGTGTTTTCCGCCCAAATTTTCCAGGAAAACACTTTCCTGAAAACCAAGCCAAATTTTCCTTTGACTGGAGAGTGTTTTTCATTGACCAACTTTTCTAATGGCAAACAAACACAGGAAAGTTTGGAAAATAGTTTCCCGGAAACCGCTTTCCGGAAAATAAACACAGCCAAAAGGAAAACATTTTCCTGGAAACTAAATCAAATTTTTCTTTGACTGGAAAGTATTTTTCGTTGACCGGAAAGTGTTTTCCATTGACTGAAAAGTGTTCTCCGTTGGCCGGAAAGTGTTTTCCATTGACCAACTTTCCTAATGGCAAACAAACACAGAAAAGTTTGGAAAATGGTTTCCCGGAAAGTAAATTCCGAGAAACAAACATAGCCTATATAAACTTTTAATGAAACTCGAACTGATAACGGACAAGAAGAGTTTGAGGAGGAAGAGGTTGAAACAGGTGATGACTGCTCTTAAGAAACCTCTGAAATTAATGGAAGTGGATTAATTTAGTTAAGTTTGTGTTTGTGCTCGTTTTGTCTTTAAGATGACAAGGTGGAAAAAGCTTGTGATACTATTTCTGTTTTTTTTTTTTTTTTTCCTTTGCAAATACCGAGACAATGCTACAATTTGTTGAGTTTGAACTGAAATTACTGAAAACAAGGAAATCGTTTTATATGCAAAATCGCTTTCCTACTGCAAAAAACTGACGGCCTAAGTAATGCAATTTTTAACATTCAAATATCTAATGTCTTACCTGATCAAATCAAGTAGGTTCACCATTATGAGAAGGCCAGGGATTAACCCCACAGCAACTTCTGCATAAAAGACAATTTAAGGCCACTGGAGGATAAAAAAAATTGGTCCTTGAATTGTGAAAAGAACGCTATATACGCATGAGATCTGAATCCAGAAAATGGTATGATACTAATCCCAAGCACTGGCCACGGCTGGATTGTACCCCCCACCATAACCAGCAGGAACCCCATATCCACTGTTACTGTTCCCTCCATAATATTCTGTACCCTTGTTAATAGAACCCTCTCTTCTGAAATCACGACCACCAAAACGGGCTCCCGCAGAGCGCCGATTCTTGCCACCACTATGCAAAACCCGTGAAGCATAACGAGTGAGCCACGCAGGTACTACTTGATTTGCTTCTTGCATTAGATCAGCTAAAGGTCTTGCTAATGACATACTATTTTCGTTAAAGAAGGCAGTAGCCAGCCCTGTATTTCCAGCTCGTCCTGTTCGTCCTATCCTGTGAACATAATCATCAATGTCATTTGGAAGATCAAAATTCACCACATGAGCCACATGGGGTATATCAAGACCCCGTGCTGCCACATCTGTCGCTACTAGAATTGGCGTCTTCCCACTCTTGAATGATCTAAGTGCCATTTCTCTTTCCTGTACACCAACATAAAGGAAGTCATATTGAAGACATAACTGGTAATAGCATAGTGCAAGCAAACAACAACAAAAAAAGACAATTAAACACTTTGGAGCAAGTCTCTGCTACCTTCAGAATTTTTGTTTTCTATCCAGAATGAAGAAAGCCATCTGATCTTTATCCTAAACTGTAATATCACTTTCTCAGTTTACCAAAGAAAGGAATCTAAACTAACTACCTTATGCCATTGAATCATCGTTATAAAAATAAAAAATAAAAACAATATTAAGCTCATCAATGCTGTACAGAATACATGTGTTCTAAGCAATCCCATAGAAACAAAGTAAAGAATACATGCCCAAATCTGACAACTTACCTGTTGTGTTCTATCACCATGAATTGATGTAGCAGGAAATCCATTGACATGTAACAAATGTTCCAGTGAGTCGGCTCCCTTCTTTGTCTCCACAAAAACTAATGTCAGAGAATGCTGCGAATTTAACAAAAATCTGTTGTCATTGCAGTGCTAAGTATTAACGTACACTTTTAGAAAAGGTTTTTCTTTTGGTGGCTGCCAATCATTCCTCTCTTCTCTCTCATTCACATATTTTCCCTCTCCTGATAAGACCTGTCTCACCTTTTCCTCAATTTACTCCTTTTAAAAAGTTTTTATCTTTTTTTATGAGCCTGTTTGCATCCTTCACTTCCTCACCTCTCTCTTAACACACTCGTTTCCTCTTCTGGTAAGGCAGGTCATCATCCTTTTTCCTCAATTTTATCCTTTTAGAATATGAATTGTTACGCTTTACCCTTCTTGTCATTGGATAAATCAAATAGTGTAAGTTTTTAATGAGGTTGGAAGAGACAAACTCCTTTCCCTTGATCAATATGAATAAATCAAATCACCAGTAATTTTGCTAGAGAACAGATTAGGTCATATAAAATTGCAAGTCGGTAAGTTGTTCAATGTACCTTGCTATTAACTTCAGTTTCTCTTTGAGCATGAAGAAGGTCCATGAGATGACTTCTCTTATCAATCTCTTGAACATATTCAACTCTTTGAACAATTAAATCAGTACTTGATCCAACCCTTCCAACAGCCAAAAATATGTAATTTGAAAGAAAATCAGATGCAAGTCTCTGCATGTCAACCAAATTGCAAATATCAGTCAGATGCAATTGAAATTGCAGTTTTCAATGGAAATCAACAAGCAACCATCACCATGTGAATGGTTATCACCCAAAAAGACTGCAATAACTACGAGATAGCAAATAGTGTTTGCCTATCTGAGTAGGCAATTATCCAGACGGAACCAAAGGTGCATCAAGGAACAGAACAATTAACTTTAGCGGTCAAGATACTTTATACCATAATTTAGCAACAAAATAGATAAATACATATGCACACTCACTGAAAAAAATTACTTCCAACACTATGATAACCAACATAGAATATCCAGACATATTAGTAGATCAATCACCGAGCTTCACAAGGATAAGAGAGGAAACTAACACCAACACCAAAAGCAACTAAAGCAAACCTGTATTTCTTTAGGAAAGGTGGCACTGAACAGCATTGTCTGCCTCATGCCACATGGGGGCATATCCATTTGTTCCACTATCTTTCTAATCTGAGGCTCAAACCCCATATCCAGCATCCTGTCTGCCTCATCAAGAGCCAAATATCTAATCATCTGCAATGATACTCTGGCCCTCTCAAGCAAATCCACTAACCGTCCAGGAGTGGCCACAAGAATATCAACCCCTCTCTCAAGTTCTCGGAGCTGACCAAGCAAAACAGAGCTAGTGAACAATTAAACTAGAAGACAAGTACTCCTTTGAAACACTACAAAGGCAAAATAATGCTAAAGGGTGGTCACAAAAGGCAAAAATAAAATGAAGAAAATCATACATCCTGTATTCTAAGCAATGCAATTGACGTTGATGCTGTAAAAGCTTGTATAACCATTTCCCTTGCAATTCCCCAAATCAAGCAAGTAGCTTCGTAGTAAAATTTTATGAAAGTTTTATGATGGTCTCTTAAATATTGCCCTACCTACCTACCAGCTCCCTTGTACCATAATGTTCATGCTAAGGTTGAATTTGGTATGGAGATAAAATGTTACAAGAATAAATGTTAAGGGTATTTGGCTGTGTTATTGGCAAGATAGAGGTACGATGGTATTGCTGGTGGTGCTATAGCAGTTGAGGTGGTCATAGTGTGGGGTGGTAGTAGGTGGCAGCGGCATGGTTATAGCAGTTTGAATCAACTTTAACCTTGACCTCTTTATTGTGGCCATATCATCTATTTTAACAACCTCCAGAAATCACTAACACTGAGGCACTTGCAAATCATAGTTTCCCCACAAAGATAAAAATGATCCAAAAGTCGAATGAGCATATTGGACCCCTATGACACTAACTTCCTCACATCAACCAATTACAAAGAGACATCTAATTCTAGGAAAAGTATACATCAATAAATGAATGAATGAATGAATATCTGCAATGCAACAGCAAAATGGAGCATGCAGGATACTAAAAAAAATGATCGGTATGAAGAGAGTATCACCAAAACAAGTGAGATAATAGTCAAAATATTTCAATGAGAAGCATCCCCAGTAAGCTAGCATGTACAGTAACAAAGCTGTAAGTGTGCTTAGAAATATGATGCAAACAAGGCCATAAGGACTAATGTTTCAATTGTATGAGACATTTATTATCACCCATAAAATTTGTGACAAAAAAACGAAGCACATAATGACAGACCTATATGAAGATTCCAAACATTAGTGCAAGCCTGCATGCATGTTCACATTTTTGAAATAAATCATTTAAAGAAATTGTCAAATCAATGCAAGTCATGTGAGAATCATTAGAAGAATGAGCAATTTATCTTAGTCATTTTGAGCATGGTTTAGACTGGAAATTTGGGGGATGTGTCAGTTCTAGTACATCCAGAAACGAATCCAAGCTACTGGTCCGAAAAAACAACTGTGCTGCTAAGGAGAATGTTTCTTCATTTTTCTAATATTAGTGCCACAGCATGTTCCCAAATTTACTAGTAATCCAAACAATTTCCAGTAAAGGAGATAACATTCAAAATGATAACGCAGAAACAAGCCATAGCTATCACCTAAAAGTGAGGGAAACCCATCCAAGCGTTTCCTTATTATGCCCCATGTTGCCACATAGGAGGGACAAGGGGCACAAGTGGACTCTGGTCACATCTATCTCCCTCTATCATAGGATAGATGCAGGAGATAAAAGAAAAGCATCGATGATAGAATAGTTTTAAATGAACAAAAACATTTTAAAGCTAATGGATGCAAGAAGAAGAAAACCATACAAAAGATATTCTGTAGTGATAGAAAAAATGAATTCCACATGATTTAAACCTGTTGGTTGATTGGTGCGCCTCCATAAACAACCACCACCTTGACACCAGTTTGATAGGAAAACTTTTTGGCTTCATCATGTATCTACAGTCATATTGCAAGCAAAAGGATAATAAGAAAAACAAGTCATATAAACACATTGCATGTTCCAGAATGCACATAACTAGCCTGAAACAGAATAACACCTGACTCGAAAGCTCCCTAGTAGGAGAAAGAATAAGAGCCAGAGGGTACATTGTCCTCCCTCCATGCGGTCTCTGTACATACTGTTCCCGCATAATTCCAGCAATAATTGGAAAGCAAAAGGCAGCTGTCTTCCCTGAACCCGTCTGAGCACAAGCCATCAAGTCCCTCCCAGCAAGCAATATTGGGATAGCATTACGCTGAACTGGAGTCGGTTTCACATACTTACACCTCCGAATATTCTGATTCACTGCCTCACCCAAGTCTATATCCGCAAATGTATTCACAGGCGGTGGCACATTGTGCCCACTCGTCTCCACCGGAATATCCTCATACGCGTCAAAGTTAATTCCCGTATTCTCTTGTTCACCAAAAGCCGGCTCTACATCACCATCATCACCAAACGGATTCACCTCACGCTCCCTCCCGCGGTCCCGCCCACCACTTCTATTATTCCAACCACCACCTCCTCTACCACCAGAACCATAACCGGAACGCCCATGATCCGGTCTCGAACCACCACCACCACCCCATCGAGAGCCACCCACAGGCCCACTATAACCTACACGATCATTTCCTAGTGAGGGAGCAGCAGGTGGTGGAGCCAGAGAATCAGAAGATGGCGGCTGGTTACGAAGGTGTGGAGGAATGTAAGTAGCACGGGTAGGACGCGGACCAGACGAACCAGAAGCTGCTGCATTCTCGGATGCAGAGTTGGCCACAGAATCTGACCATGAAGTTCTCATAATTGCTTGCAAATCACAACGAAATTACAGCTGAAAAAAATATCCAATTCCAAATTCCCTAAAATGAACATCAGAAACTTGATCAATCCCAATTGCAACAAAAATTAACCCTCAAATAAAAATAAAACACAGATGATAAAAATTAGAGTACCAAAGGTGGAAAAGAAAACTAAATGGAAGGCAAGAGAGAAATACCTGAAGAGGTGTTGTGTTAATTGAGTTTAAAATTCAAATTAAGAAACCCTAGTCTGCTCTTTCTTTTACTTTTAATTTTTTTTTCCAATTATTATTATTATTATCAAGTATCGGACACGGAGCTAAAATATCGCTACGGATGTTTTCCTATTTTATAGTTGATTCTAGATTGAAGGCTTGCGCTTCGCTGCGTTTTGGTTTTTTTTTTTTTCCAGTGTAAAAAATGATGTCAAAGTGTAATTATTGAATTTAAAAAAACATAAAACAAATTCATGATTGTACCATTGAAAGAGAGCTAAGAAATAATAATTGCCAATCCCCTAAAATAAAAATTAAAAAAAAATTAATGAAAAAAATATTAAAAAACAAATCACCGACAAAACCAAGTGAGGTTGTCAAAACCTGCGAGCACAACTTTATCATTGATAAGAGACTCGCGCAACACAGCGGATCTATTATTTTTTTATCACAGAAAAGATATTGAGATTATGCATGTTTTTTTTTTAATTCAAGATTATGATAATTCACTCGAGATTCAAAAATATTAAAAAGCAATGAAAAAAATGAGCGAGCTAAACCTGTGAACTTGTGGAACCCATGACTCGAGACATGATACCTAAATAACTAAATAAAAAAAATAAACATTGAATACCGATTTAAAAAACAAATTCTTCAAGTATTGCCTTAAATTAAATCCCAGAGACGCAATCAATAAATTTAATAAAAAAATCAAAATACAACAAACCATATTTTTCATCAGAGAAAAAATATCAAAACAATGCAAACCTTGTAAACTCGGGTTAAACTCTCAATCTCGTAATCCATTAAATTCTTGACCCGGGCTCAACCCAGTTGCTCAACACCTAAAAAATTAAATGTTGGATGATAAAAACAATTAATTTAATTCAATTAAAAAAACGATTCCTTTAGAAAATCTAAATTTAACAAAGCCAAGAAAACTAAAGGCAAGGCTACTCATGTTATTTTTAAATTGGCCACAAAAATCTCATAGAACGTGACTAAAAAAATTAATAGAGTGATAAAGAATGGAAAAATTAGATTTCAAAAAAAAAACCACGAAAACCAACTAAAAAAAGCAAATTAAATTAAATGCAGAGGGGGATGAAATTGAAAAAAAAAATAAACTTCAAGAAGCAATAAAATCAAAGCAAATAGAAATCAAAAGAATAAGGACCAAACCCAAAACAAGAAAAAAATGGAGGACATAACTAAATTTTTCAAGGCCTGACACGAAAATCAAGACCCTAGAGAGACAAACGAATGGCAGGAGAAAAAACCTCATTGTCGCTGAACCGCCGCTTACCTTGACGCAATTGCCACTCCAGCAGCTGCATCATATCCTTGCACATCGGATGAGATCGTGATCGATTTTTTTGCCATCGTAATTGGTCACACGCGCCTCTGAAATAGCGCGGAGGACTCAGATGCACTAACGCATGCGTCAGCATATTTTACCAATTTATTCATATTTTAATAAGGCAAATTACAAAAAAAAAAAATCATGATGCAAAGACCAAAACGCCCTTCGAAGCTATTTTTTAAATCCAGAAAGTTAAAGGTCAACAACATAATTTTACTGTACAAAAATAATGCAAAGACAAATAAAATCTTCCTGCAATGCCATTTTTTTAGCATCCAAAGGTATAAACGTTATTTTACTATGCAAATTAAAAGAAAACGAAAAAAAAAACCCTTAGCAGAAGACCATATTTTATCAAATTTTAAGGGCAAAAGAGTATTTTCATTATGCATTATAAATTTGAATGACAGCTTTGCCCTTGATCAATTCTCAAATGACATTTGGATCCCATGAAAAATACAATTTTGCCCCCAGTGCTAAGGCAATTGTTAAGACCAACGAAGGGCAAACATGTAATTACACTGCTTGAATCCACAGTGAATGCTTCATTGAGACCTTTTAGTTTTTTTTAACTAGTCAGGTGACCCGCATTACGTCGTGGGTCTGTCCAAATTTTCTCAATGTAAAAAAATAATATTTAAACGATGATAACCTGAGACAAATCAGGTTAAATTTACCACAACGCGACTCACAATATAAGACCGAAATAACCTGCATAAAGAAAATTGAAAAGAAATCCTAGAGTTCAAGACCTAATAACATAATGTCAAAGATGAAAAAAAATCTAAAAATATAATGTCGAAAAAGCAAACATGAGTCAACTCGACCTAACTTGATAAACCCACAGCCTCCAATATGAGATGAAGATAAAAAGAAGAAATTCAAAAGAAGCACCTAGCTAACAAAACAATGTTAAAAAAAAAAACTTCAAAAAAACACTAAGCTAACCCAGGTTAACTTTACCAACCTATCATCGTAATAACCGAACAAAAAGAAAACCGAAAAAATAACAAAGTTCAAGGGAAAATTATTTCATGCAAAATGATAAAATTGAAAAAAAAATCATAAAAAATCGAGGAAAAAAACCAAACCTCAAAAATAAGCACTTGACAAAAAAATACCAAAATTAAATAAAAAAACTAGTAAGAAAATACAAGTTAACTTGGGTTAACTTTATCGCCCCAAACTTGGGATAACTCATCATGCATGCATTTGTTTTAAATGATATTTAATAAAAGACACTCAAGGTTCAATAATTCAATGGCAAATGATAAAAACAAAAAACAAAAATTAAAGAAAAAACAAATCAACTCAGGTTAATTCAACTAACTTTCGATTTGAGATATGGGGCAGTGATAACTCAATAAAAAGAAAAGCAGGACAAATCAAGAAGCTCAAGGCCCAACAATTCAATGTTAAATGATGCATACGAAAAAATAAATTAAAAGACCCTAAAAATGATCGAGCTTAAACCGGGTTTGTCGTCAAAAATGGTAAACTAGGTTATGAAACTAAGATTATCCTGTAAAAGGCAGATATGAAAAAACCACAAAGAGAAATTTCAAACAATAAAAAAAAATTAAAAAAATAACTAAAATTAAAAAAATGAGGACTAAACAATACACAAAAATAATTGAAAGAAATTAATTAGGGACTAAATTGAAAAACAAAATAAATGAAGAAAATGATAAAAAAAAGAGCAAAAAAAAAATTAGTGCCAAAATTGGAAACCGAACAAAATTAAATCAAACTCCCATGGACATAATTAAAAAATAATAATGAAAAGGATACAAAAATAGCAATCAAAAGAATAAAGACTATATTGGATAAAAAAAATCTAATTAGATTAAATAATGAGGGACGAAATTAAAAACAAAACAAACTTAAAGAAGCATTAAATCTAACAAAAATAGAAATCAAAAGAATGAGGATTAAACCCAAAACAAATATAAACTGTAGGACACAATTGAATTTGTCAAAGCTTTGCACATATATCGAGGCATGAGAGAGAGAAAAAAAGAGGAGGAAAAGGACCAATCGTCATCGAACCACCGCTCAAATGACAAAACGTGACACCCTAAAAAATTTCCTACCACCTTTCGCATCAGGTGAGTAAGCCATCGACCTTTTTTTACCATCGTATGTGCCACCACGCACCGCCCGAATAGGGTGGGGGCGCCGATACGCCTACATATACATGGCATGCCTAGGCCAACTGTATCGATTTATTAATATTATAATAATACAAATTACTAAAACAGTATTAAGGGCATACGAATATTATAAAAAAAAACCATGATGCAAATATGAAAACACCCTCCTAAACAACCTTTAGTTTTCCAAAGTCAAATGGCAAAAATGAAATTTTACTGTACATAAAATGTGCAAGACATAACAACCCTTCACTCAAAGGTTGATATTTCTCAGACTTGATGGGCACAAGTGTTATTTCACTGTACAATCCACGGTGATTCTCCTTGTATACCACAATAAAACACTAAGTCCTTTTAGTTTTTTGTTAATTAACATTTTTTTAAAAAAACAATTATGCATCGAGATGTTTATACGATACACATATGCATTATATTCTCTCGCGGTGATTAGAACGATTTTTAATTGAGCATGGCTTACGATTTCACGAGTTACGAGTTTTATATATTAACCCAAGTTTAGAAAATTCACCCGAGTTTGCTTGGTTTTTTTTTAAAAAAAGATCATGTTTTTCAGCTTCAGGCTTTGACATTTATTCAATTGGAAATTAAGCTTTGTTGTTTTTATTTATATGCTTTCTATATAATTTTTCACTATTTTTGAAAATAACTTGGGTTAGCTTGATTCATTTTATTTGTCGTTCTTTATTGAATTTACTTTGACAAGTTTCTTAAATTAATATTTTTTTATTTTTTTCCTTCAATATTAAATTGATTGGAAATTAATTTTCCTTTTCCGTTCTATCCTTCAAGGTTTGAGTTTTTTGATATCGGGCTTCTTCTTCAATTTCCTTTCTATTCGTTTATCCAAATCCCATCAATTAGACCACATGTTAATAACTTAGCCCGGGTTGACTTGGGTATTTTCTTAGGATCATTTTTTTTAATTTAATATTTGTTACGTTGCATCTTTTAGCATTGGGTTATTTTGGAATTAAACTTCATAATCTTTTCTAGTTTGCCTTCATAATCATATACCCCATTAGGTTTTTATATATATATATATAAATAGACACCCTCATGTATGGGTCCTTTCCAAAAAGCACGTGTGTTGACCTGACTTGACTGACCCAACAACGTTTGATCTATTTTGTTTTCTTTTATTTTTTTAAATTGATGCTTTTTCTAAATATGTATTTTTAAATGACTTTTAATTTATATTTAAAATAGTACCATTTCTTTTAATTTTTTATTTATCTTTTTTAAATAACTATTGTTTTTTTAATTATTCGTATGTATTTAATTTTTGACGATATTATTCTAATTCATCAATAATTTTTTTTAATATGAATGAAATTTAATTTTAAAAACAAAGATATTTATATTTGGATAAAGCTTTTAATAAATGCAACCTTGTATAATAAATTTTTTCTTTGGTTTTGCTCAATCAATTTCATGCATGTGCATATTTCTACTCTTATTTAATTAAATAAAAAATTAATTTAAATCAATAGAGTTCCTAAACACAACCAAGTAAATAGCCCGTGTTGCAAGATCAAATATTTTAATCTATATCTGTCTCTCAATTTTTCTAGTTACATCTTTAGTTATCATCAATGACTTTTTTTTTTATTGATACAAATGGTTCTTAATTTATTTAATTACATGTGTGAATAATTTTTTTGTTTTACACTTAATTTTTTATGCAAAAAAAGCATCGAAAAAGCCTATATGTTCAAATTTTTTTTGTTGGAAAAAACATATTCAGCCCACAGCATGGTGTGAGTCAAAGAGTTAGTTAACAAAAACTATAAAACAGATAGGAAAATCAATGTACACCCAGATTTAGTTAACTATTCATTATAATAATGAAATTACTTTTTTGCCATTGGAAGAAAAAAAGATGTCGTGGTGTTGGGGGTAAATTGGTCTTTTCATATAGTTCATTGGTCATTAAAAGATTTTTTTTAGAGATACATGTGTCTTTTCTAAGTTTTTAAAACAATAAAATGGCTAAATTACCCCCTAGTCAACAAAATCTAAAGTTGTTGACCAATGATATTTCTGTCTTTTTGCTTTTTAAAATACAATAAAAAGATATTTTTACCTTTAAATCCAATAAAAAATAAGCCATGCATCTAGGGACATTTTTATCCTTTCACGTAAGTTTTTTTTTGTTAATTATAGAATCATTATGGGCAATTTGGTCATTTTCACTTGATTAGTTAATATTTAAATTCAAAATATTGTTGTTGTGTGTTGTTCAAATGCCAACATGGGGGAGGTGTCTACGCCATTTGGATAGTGCGTGTATAGCCTCCTAGTGGCCAAACTTGTCCTTCTACTATGTTGTTGGAAGTGTTGTCGCGTCCTTTTTCTCTTGGTGTTGTGCATGTCGGCGAGATGGGGTGATTTTTCACCAATAGGTGTCTTTTTTGTCTTTTCTACTTCTTTTCTCTCTTCTCTCCTAAGAATTATAGGTTGATCCTTTTTGTTTTTAATACTTCAAGTTTATTCCTTAGTCTTTTGATTTTTGTTCTTGTTCTTTTTATATATAAAAAAAATATTTATTTTCAACTTAGTCATTTGATTCCAATTTATATATATATATATTAATTTGGTCTTTATTCTTTTCATTTTATTTTGTTCCCTGATCCTTTTGTAAAAGTTTTACTAGTTATCAATTTCATTATTCAATCCAAGTTCTTGTGTTTTTTTTTTCTGACTTGGTCCTCGTTCATTTGATTTATTTTCTTTTATTAAATCTATTTTTCTTTTCAATTTAATCCTCCAATCAAAGATTTTTGTTACCCTCTAATTTATCTTTTGTTTGGATTTTCATCTTATCCTTTTAATTACTATTTTTTATTTCATATATTTTATGTAATTGATTTTTTTTTATTTCATACTTTAAATTTGATTTTATAGGGATCAACTCTTTTTCCATGTATGATACTTCTGATTTAATAACTTAGATCACAAGTTTGAAAAGTTAATGAAGGTTTACATTTTTTTTTAGCTTTTTTTTTATCTCATCGTTTAATGTTAAGTTTTTTATTTAACAAAATATTGGCTTTATGATTTTCTTTAAAAAAACATTTACCTAGTTATTCTAATTTTATGACTTGGGTTATATATATATATATATATATATATATATATATATATATTTGGTTTTTATTCTTTTCATTTTACTTTGTTTCCTTATCCTTTTGTAAAATTTTTACTAGATATCAATTTCATTCTTCAATCCAAGTTCTTATGTATTTTTTTTTTCTGACTTGATCCTCATTCATTTGATTTGTTTTCTTTTATTAAATATATTTTTCTTTTCAATTTAATCCTCCAATTAAAGATTTTTGTTACCCTCTAATTTATCTTTTGTTTGGATTTTCATCTTATCCTTTTAATTACTATTTTTTATTTCATATATTTTGTGTAATTGATTTTTTCTTTGATTTCATACTTTAAATTTGATTTTATAGGGATCGGCTCTGTGGTTTTTTCCATGTATTATACTTCTGATTTAATGACCTAGGTCACAAGTTTGAAAAGTTAATGAGGATTTATATCTTTTTTTTGGTTTTTTTTTTATCTCATCGTTTGATATTAAGTTTTTTATTTAACAAAATATTGGCTTTATGATTTTCTTAAAAAAAAACATTTACCTAGTTATTCTAATTTTATGGCTTGGGTCATGAGTTTTGCCAGTTAAAACGGGTTAGCTCGACCCTTATTATTCATGTTATATATCTATGATGTTATCTCAAGTTGACTTAGGATTTTTTTTTAAATCTAGTTTTGGACTTCCAAATAATTTTTTTGAAAAAATTATCCATTTACTATCATTGCAAAATTTTTTATCTAATTAAAATATAATTAATTTATTAAAATCGATAAGGGCTATAATCTACATTGTTTATTTTTCTTATTTATTTATTTCATTAAAATTTTTTATATAACGAGATCAAATATCTTGATCTATATCTGTTTCTTGATTTTTTTAATTTTATTTTTAGTTATTATTAGTAATTATTTATTTATTTATCTAAATAGCTTTTAATTTATTTAATTAGATAGTTGCATTAGTTTTTTTTAAAATATATAAATGAGCTATCTACCTCATTTCAAGTTTTCTATGCAAGGTTTTATGTATTATGACACGACTTTTTGAATACGAAACACTATTTTCAATTAATACCAAGAGACCATTATCATGGTATTCTCTTAACAGAGAACTAATATTCACGTAAATTCATTTCAAAAATTATGTTTTAGATTTTCATAATGTTTTATTATAACTTTTAACAATATTACTCTAAATCTCATAAATACAATTTTCAAAAAAAAAAAAAAAAAAAAGGGAAGGGAAATTATTTTTCTTTTCAGCCTCTTAACCAAAGTATCAGACTGTGCTGTCTCGTTCACTACTCTTCCCGAAAGAAAAACTGCGAAAAAGAAAGACACGAGGGAGTAAAATTTGCTTGATTCAATCCAGGGTTAGGGTTACCCCTCATCGGGATATCGGCAAGCCCGATTCGGTGCTAAAGATCGATCAAGATGGGGACGAATTCGTTATCTTTTGAATCAATCACCGATCTTGATCAACAGATCGAGCAACTCATGCAGTGCAAGCCTCTCTCTGAACCTCAGGTTCTGCTCAATTCTATTTCTATTTGATTTATGAAAAAATCGAATCGAATTACCTAATTTAACATTTGATTAGCGTTTTTAATTGTTTTCTTAGTAGTTGGATTCAACTGGATTGAATTCTTTCTCTGTTTTTTTTTTTTTTGGTAGAGAAAGAAAAGAAAATATTGTGGTTAAAATATAAATGATCTCCAAAATAAATAGTGTTTGCTTTTACTGATGCGGTCGCACAACGCGTTCTTTTCTTGTTATTTATGGTAAAGAATGGCGCGAGTTAATCTTTTTTGTTGATTTGTCTCGGTGTAGGTTAGGGCATTATGCGAGAAAGCTAAGGAGATACTAATGCAAGAAAGCAATGTTCAGGTTTAACTTATAGTCCCTTTTTTTTTTTGGTTTATGAATTCAACTGGTCTGTTAGTATGCGCTGGGATTAAAAGATGTTGAGTTTGTTGAATTGTTTTTGGATGACAGCCTGTGAAAAGCCCTGTGACAATATGTGGCGATATTCATGGGCAGTTTCATGATCTTGCAGAACTTTTTCGGATTGGAGGGAAGGTATCAGTTCTGACTATGACACCACTTTGTAGTTTTTCAACTCTTCTGTTTCAGATGAGGGCTTTGTCTTAAATAGTTTACTGAGACCCGTGCCAAATGCTTTTGAAGATTCCAGTTATTCTGAGGTATAGTCAAGTAGATTGTCATTGGTCAGGAAACTGCTTGTTTTTGTTCACTGTGCTGTGGATTCTTTAATTCATGTCATTTAAAGTACTAACTACTGGTTTTCACCTTATGTTTCGAGTGTGGTCTTTTGGTACATTTAAAGTGGTAACCATTCTTTTAACAATTTGGATAAAGTTATCTTTTGATTAGTCTTTTGGGTTCATTATGAATGTATTGATGGTCTTTTTTTTTTTTTTTTGCATTCATTTGTTGCTTTTGTGCCCCAAATTTTGTTTCTATCTAATTCCCACATGAGACTTGTGACTGTTTTTAAATTTATTGACAGTGTCCTGATACCAATTACTTGTTTATGGGGGATTACGTGGACCGTGGCTATTATTCTGTTGAAACTGTGACGGTACGTACACAATCCATCCTGTCATTTGCTTTTTGTTGCTTCATTAATTGATTAATATTTTAAAGGGTGTAGAACATGTCACTCCTTGCTTACATATAATGACAGAAAGAAGATCTTATGTCCATTATAGACTAGCAGCCCTGATTCCATTACCTAACAGGTTTTTTTAAAAAAATAAATCTGTTAGGTAATGTAATCAGGGCTGCTAGTCTATCATGAACATAAGGACCTTTGTTGCCGAGGCTTGTTCTTCTTCCTGCAATATCATGATAGTGGCTGAAGCAGCCAGAGAAAAAAATTAAAAATAGTTTACTGGCACATTAAATGATATTAATGTGTTGCAATTTCAAGTGTTGGGAATCATTTTTGAAAGATGGTCCGTGAATTTCAGATTTGGTCTCCTATGATGTTTGGTTCAGCTAATATAAACTTAAATTGCATGCTGACATTCTTTGCCTTCTGTTTGACTTAATTTTAACAAAAACTTCCTTTCTCAACTCAATCTGAGGATATAAATGGTCTGACATTTGGAAGGTCTTAATTCATGACACTTTTTAATAATTTTTCCAGCTCTTGGTGGCATTGAAAGTGCGCTATCACCAGAGGATTACCATTCTTAGAGGAAACCATGAAAGTCGTCAGGTACTTCATTTTGTCTGTCATGCTTTCATTATGAGTTTTTATGTATTACCAACCACTACGGTAATGCTTGGATCCTGAAGATTGTGTGGGTGATAATATTTCTATTTCTTTTACAAACGCTATTGTGTGAACTTGTAAGTTTGATGTATAATTTTAAATAGTTTAGTGTATGATTGACATCTCATCAACTATATTTATGACCAAATTTCAGAGAGGTTGATGTTCAATGTAGACTTCTTTAAGATGTGATACTTAGTTTTATTTGGACAGTTGAAGTTAAATTTTAAGTTGCACTAATTGTGTTTACTTCAGATTGTGGGCCATGTGCTGCATATGGAAACACTGATTGCTTTCATTATTTTTCCCCTTGCAGATTACTCAGGTTTATGGGTTTTATGATGAATGTCTACGAAAGTGAGTTTTCTGTTTGCAACCTTTTTTTGTTGGTTATAGGTTTTAATAGTTCCAATATTTTCTAATATTGGCACATTTGAACATGCAATCTTTATAATGCATATGGAGTATATGCTGACTTTCACTAGAATATTCTTTTTTCTCCTTTAGTTTTTCAATTTTTTTTTGATGATTTTATCCGTTGAAATTTATCAGCATCAAAGCTTGTAAGGTTGCATTGAAGTTTATTTTTTCTTGTTCCAGTGATGACTTTTTGATAGCTGCTTAGGTGTTAATAATAGTAGTGTTGAAGTATTATATTCAAGTTATGGCATTCTACCCCCCTATTTGGATTAGCATGCAGCTCTAGCTTGTTTATCTCTATTCTTCTTCATTTTTTTTTTCTTCTATGTATCAAGCTCGTTTGACTACTTGCTCAAAGTATATAGTAACTTATTAATGTGCGTCACCTTTACTTTAACTGATCATGTTTTGCTGTAGTTGGACTTGTCTTAATCCAAATTAAACGCTCCTTTCGGAATTCTGTTGCCGGTTTCTTACATCTTCATTGCTTGTGAAGTTTCTTGATTATCTGGTCGAAGTTAGGTGAACTTTTTCATTACTGTTTATTCTTGTGCATTCCATTCTGCTTCTGTATGCTAATACAGAACACTTCTATCTGTTCATACATTTGACATGAATTTATTTTTTACTACAGATAACTTCACTTCTTAAAATATGGAATTTAATTGGTAGCACTTTGGTATAATTTAACATGCACTAATTTAGTGATGGAAAGAGTTAATTAATTTATGAAGTATTGTTAATAAGTAGTATTAAAGTGGGGGACTAGTTTTAATGTCTGAGCTGCTGGTGGTATACCCTTCTAGATTCTCTTCAATGATTTGACATGCTTAACACACTATCATGCAGAACTTTTGTAAATTTTGCTAGTTTCTTGCAAATATCTGATATTGCTCTTTTCTCATGACATATTACAGGTATGGTAACGCTAATGTTTGGAAGATCTTCACGGACCTTTTTGACTATTTTCCATTGACTGCTTTGGTTAGTAAGACTTGCTATATCTGGGGCGTACTGTTGATTTTCCTGTAAAAAACCCTGGGTGTGGGGGAAAAATAAATAGGGAGACATTAACCAGCCTACTCTAATCCCTAGCTAGATATAGAAGAGATGCTTTGTAGCTGATTCATGTTCTTTTTTATTCCACCTTTGAGTTTCACCATTATTACTGCTATTCTCACTTTGATAATGTTCTTGTTAAATTAGCTTTTTGAGCTTGTATCATTTAGTAAATCATGAATGTGTTTGCATTTCCTAGTATTCCGGTCTTTGGAAGCTCCACCTCACATTTCTCCATGTTCAAAATGTTCCCTCTAAAACAGTCTTAATGGCTATTTATTAACATGGTTATAACTTAATTTTGCATTTCTCACTGAATATATCACAGAAATTGTTTCATATTATATTGAGGAATCCCTTGGGCGAGTTTTTCAGCTTTTTATGGTGTTGTAGAAAGCTAGATCAACAACAGTGTTGGGACAAGCCAGTGCAGTAAAAACTAATGGTTTGATGGATGTTGAAATGAATCATTGTTTATTGGCTATGTTTAGTAATTCCTGAAGTCCCTTTTTTCCATATTGTTTTTTGTAGGTTGAGTCTGAAATATTTTGTTTGCATGGTGGATTGTCCCCAACCATAGAGACCCTTGATAACATAAGGAACTTTGATCGTGTTCAAGAAGTTCCTCATGAAGGAGCCATGTGTGATCTGTTGTGGTCTGATCCAGATGACAGATGTGGTTGGGGTATATCACCTCGTGGTGCTGGATATACCTTTGGCCAGGTAACTTAAGCTCCATGTTTTCCACCTCTATTTGTACAAAGAATGTCATTTTTATCTAAGTTACCATGGTGATCTCATTTCTCCTGAATTCTCTGGATCTACTTATGTTATTTTATGCAGGATATATCTGAGCAATTTAATCATACAAACAGCTTGAAGTTGATTGCTAGAGCACACCAGCTTGTCATGGACGGATTTAATTGGGCCCATGTAATTATCAATCTTAAAATTCATGGATGTTATCTGCACTTTCATGTGTGGACGAAATCTCAGGTTTGGGGATGACATTGTTTCTTTGGCACAGGAACAAAAGGTGGTTACCATATTTAGCGCACCTAATTATTGTTACCGCTGTGGAAACATGGCCTCCATATTGGAAGTTGATGACTGCAACGGGCACACATTCATCCAGGTATATTTCCCCAGCTTATATTCCTCACATGATCATACATAATTTTAGCGTGTGCTTCTCATTACGGATTTCTGGTGCATTACAGTTTGAACCAGCTCCCAGGAGGGGAGAACCTGACGTCACCCGTAGAACACCTGACTACTTTCTGTAAGCAGCCATTCGTAATACCACTTCCACTTCCTCATCCGCAGGCCCCCTCATGCTCTCACATACAAGTTTTATTATGGAAGTTTTATCATGCCCAGCTGAAGGTTATGAGACGAGAAAAGCTTGTATTATAATAGGCAAGTTGAATGCCTCTTCTTTCTTGTCTTGTACTGGAAAACACGCCGGATTCTTTGTGGGAATCGGCTAAGCTGATGCAGACAGCGTTCTAACATTTGAATGTAAGATTCCTGTTTAATTTCAAACTTTCTTGATGCTTTACGCTGGAGTTTTTTTGAATGGTGCCTCATCTCTGTGCTGTGATTGTGCATGTGGATGCTTTGTTGAAAATCTTGCTGGCAGGATCAGTTGCCAAGCAAGATATGTAATCATCGATGACAAAAATTATACCATCATATACAAGAACAAGATATGTTACATTCTCGTTAGAACACGTTTTTTACCATATGCCTATAATGACACGCACAACAATGACAAGGATCATTACAAATTTACAACCTCAGATACGAGAAGAGAGAGGGAACAAGATCCACCACGGCCCAAGCAAGGCCCGAGTATTGGAGGAATCTAATACCTGTGTCCACGTCAAATGTGTCCTGAGATGAGAAGAAGAAAAGCTTCATAGCATAACCTGTCGGCTTATTCTTTTCCGATTTCTTCCCAGTAACCGATCCATTTAGCTTGGGGATGTAGCTGGTTGATTTTATAGGGATGCCCAAGGTGTTTGAGACGACAGGAAGGATCCATTTAGCCAGGGCCTTGCTGCAGTACTTCACTACGAGTATTGTTGGCAAGCCCACGAGCACTCTTCCAAAAAAAGCTGGGATGGTGAGTTGCGGTGTAAATATGTGCGGCACTGCTTCATGGTGGAACTGGTGGTAGGTTTGCTGGACGCCAGCCACCTGACAAATATTGCAAAATTTTGCTCACGAAAGTTATTTACGTAGCTTGTTCCATAACAACAATGAAAAGCTACTTCAGACTTAACAAGTGAAGTTTAACAAAAACCTCAACGACATGTGCAACTTGAAAAAAAAAAAATCTCAACGACATCCATGTTCTGCTTCTTTAAGTTCAAATTGACATGAATCTTCCAGCAGGCCCAAAGCATAAAATGCAAGACTGTTCTTTGATTAACCTTTATTTATGGAAAAACCATAGCATATGGGGGATCACACTACCACGCTGATAAGTGGCATGCCCATGCGATCCCAAACTCCACCTATGCTCATCAAGAGGCAGATTAAATCAGAAAATTTCATTTCAAAGGATAAGACAGTGCAGTCTGCATGCAGTTTCAGTGTGCCAGCAACCTCTATCTACTAGCTGGGAAGATTTCATTAAGAAAGAACGATAATGCATGAGAAGATTTCATCATGGCGATACAGGAGAGATGCACTATAAACAATTTTAGGAAGTTGATACTTCATATTTGGTGCTTCATTGTTGAACAGCAGGACTAGCCATATTCTATTCCCTACACATTCTACTTGCTGTCTCTTTGATCTTGGAATTCAAATGCCTCAAGCTTTTTCCTCTATTTTCTTCCCACCACATGCAACCAGACATGTTCTCACTCTTGTCCATATCCTAAATGACTCTCTGCTTGCCTTTAAAGAACTTACTTGGAGACGTGCATGGCACTAATTCCCAGCTTATCCTTGGCACTATGCGATTGCCGATATGCATTAACAATCTTTTATATTGTCATCATGGATGTGGGAGCAACGTAGATTATCCACTTACCTTATAATTTGTCCATTTTTGTTAGACCATTTTACCCCCTTTTCCATGCTTGTGCAATTAAGTTCAGACCACCTCAACCCCCCAGCTCTCTTTTCCTGTTCCTCCTCTCTTCACTATCCTATTCTCGCTTTTTTGTTCTATGCCATGATAAGTAATGGTCTAAAACCTTTTGCCTTCCCTTCTACAAATAACGAGCAGAAAGATTATGGTAGAGTTAATTAGCTTCCTTCGCTAAATGTATTTTCTTCTATGCATGGAACATGGGTTCACCGATGAGATTTATTTTTCCAATATTTATCAAGGTTAATCAAAATGCCTCCAAGTTTCCATTATTTCTCCTTTCAGATGTTCTCTCGAGTCTCAACAATGTAGGCTTTCATTTCTCCCTATTTCAAAGAAGGATGAGAATGAAACATATAATAGGGCAAAAACATCCCAGTGCGCATGATCTTTGATATATTTTGGTGACAGAAAAAGGCATACAAGCTAATACTATAATCCAAAGTTAATTGGGTGAGTGATTGCTTACTATTCCAAATGCAACACCAGTGAAGGCTGCATGGAACTCAAAGCTTGGAGTTGGAAGTTCTGGAGTCGGATAAGCAAACAGCAATAAAAAACTTAGGACCACCCAGAAGGTCATAACTGCAAGTGAAATAATATATACAGAATGAGAATACAATTCTTGTGAATTTATCTAGATTAAAAGTTTTGATGCTAGATATCCATAATCTCAACCAGATCCCACCTTATGTTAAACAATACTGCTAGTATTTGAACAGGGATCGTGTGTTCATAATATACCTCTTTTGAGCAAGGCGAGGTTAAAGTGAACACAAAATTCATAATTCAAACACTAAGGAATCATCCCCTGTAACCTAAACAATCCCAATCAATTATTAACAATATCCTGAGTCATGATTCAGTAAAAAGATGTGTGTCCTAGAGGGTAGATAATTAGAACTCTCAAACAGCCTTCCTATTTGTCAAAAACTTAATGTCCTTCTCACCAACTTCAGATCTGATGTGCTATTAGGAAATTTCGACTGGCATTCAAAGCCTCACAAGAGTTGATCCCATGGAAATAGGAATTTGTTTCAATTGTGAAAAGACCAGAAGAGGGAAAAGGACTTCAGAATTTTGAAAACATGGAAAGGATGGAAAAGCCTCCTGTGAAGGCTTCGCTTAATCATACTCGCCAAACACACATTTCTTCCACGAATTTGTGACACTTGATTGGTCAGGAAACAATTTAATATTTATAAAAGTAGCTTCTGCAATTAACTCTTAAAAAATTTGAAAACCATGAATGCTAGTACCATGAGATTACATACCATTTTGTCCTGAGACTATGAAACTGTCGACATAATCATGGACAGATAGCCAAAATGCAAGGATTGCAAAACCAATGGCAAGACCAGCTATGATATCGATTACACTGTGCATTCCGAGGTAAATTCTTCCTACCAGGGAATGAAACAAATTTCATTTTGGAAATAAAAACAAGGAAAAACAGATAATATGTCAACTTATGAAAGACAAAAACACTTACCCAAACCAGTGAGGCAGACAATCAAGCAAACGATGGCAAATCCCGCAAATTTCAAAGAGGCATCTTGATTTTGGGTATTGGATAGGACATAGTGCAATAGGTATCTGGCAAATTATTTGAAGAGGGTATATTTAGGACAATAAGAAACATGCTGCAGAATGTTCAGGTGAAAATTCAAAACAATATAATAACCTCATTGGAGTTTTTGAGGAGACAACAACCAACTAATTAATATTATACTCATACAGCTAGAACCTTGACAAAATTCAAAATACGAGAGAGAAAAATAAATCAGCTTTTTACCAATAAGCAAGAATCAGGAGCTTAACCACGGAAGCATACTCACTATTCTTGACTAGGGAAAGAAACAACTTCACTACTTTCTCGGAATATGCAAAAAGTCTAAAAAATTAGCTGCAACTATTCTTCAATTACTAGCATAACAGTAACCGGTATGATGAGTAAATCCTATGACACAGTTCAAAAACCACATAGCAAAGATGATCACAAAAGGAGGAAGATGAATACCCAGATAAACAAATTGTGTTAAGAGTGTGGGAAGAAGGCAATCCATATTCCAAAGCATTCTCCTCCTCATCTTTCGTGGCAGTCATTCTCTTAACAGGAGGACAACTGGGTCTAGGAGCTGATACCACATCCTATAACAAATAAAACATCAACAGCGAACCAATACAATTTATTAAAAAAAAGAAAGAGCCTGTAGCCTTATAGTTCATCTTCAAAATCAAAGAACACAACAGCAGGGGAAATGGCATGGATCAGGTCTGAAAGAAAGCAAACAAGTACCTTAATGCAGTTTCCTGAATAATCGCAGAACGCCATTAATAGGGTCATTTGCCTAGCCAATTTGCCATGTCCACTCTACATGGTAAACCACCCAATTACCACCAAAACTACCATACAAATCCAAAATAAGCACTAGACAAAAAGAAATAAAGCATACCCAGAAGAGCAAAGGAAGAAAAGCAGTGTAGAAAGGCACAGAAACAACACAGGACAATCCAGAGAATAAAGCATCCAAAAATCCATGCTGGTATTTCTGCAAACAAAAGCAAAAAGAGAGAGGGAGGGGAAAAAAACAACAAAAATGAGAGAAAAAAAAGTTAGAATAAAAAGAACACCTCACACACATAATTCAAAACAAAAAAAAAGGGTTCTTTTTATGATGATGAAAATTGATAGAAACCTGGATCTGGAGAATGATAGGAGTTCCAGTGATGACATGGTGAGAAACCCAAGGTTGGACCAAATTTCTAAGTTTTTGAGTGACATTAAGACATGACGATATAAAAATCCATGAAACAATTCCACAAACTGTCAAACCTTGCCATAATGCTATGCTCTCCATTAATTAATCCCTCTCTTAAATTCCCTCAAAAAGAGGGATCAGAGAAAGCAAACAGAAAGGAAAGAAAACAATGGTAGCAGCGGCAACAAAGACCTTGGACTTAGGAGGTCTCAATGTTTACTTTTCTTTGCTTAATTCTTTATTGAAAATAATGCATTTGGGGTTTGTGAATTTTTCCGCGCAAGTAGCCGACAGGGCATTGTTGGATTTGGGTGGCAAAAATACGAACGGCAAACACGGAAAGGAACATTCCACGGAAGCCAAAGTCCAAACGAAAAAAGTTCGATAAAAAGAAAGAAATTAGCAACACTAATAGCAATTTATTGGGTATTAGTGACCGATCCGGTTTAAAATCTGAATCATAGGTTTTGATCGGGTTATCTTGGTTAATTTTAATTTTTTTTATAAATTAAAATGATATTATTTTGATAAAAATAAAAAATAATAATTAATAAATTGCAATTATATTTTTGACCGGATCTTATCGAATTGCTGGACAACCCATTAAATTTTTAATTATCTTTATTTTTTTATAAATCTAGCTAGGTTCCAATCTTAAATCAACTATATCTCAAATTAACCTGTCAGGTTAGATTTTGAAACTATAATATTACTCTGAGAGTGTGCGTAGTTTGTACAGTTTCTCCCGAACACCTTCTTATTAATGTTTCGTTAAAAATTAAACCGTGGTTTTACTCTCACACTCTATTATTGTCAAATTCATTTTGTGGTACTAAGTACTAAATTTATTTATTATTTTTTTAATTATATGTGTTATAGCTTCATTGCACACTATTGCAAAGAAGCTGATCTAATCTGTTTTATTAGTTTAGCTAATTAGGTATCTATTTGGTGCTTTGCTTTTTGCATAATTATTAAGACTTATTAATTCTATTTCTATAAAAAAAATTTATTATTATTTTGTAAAAGATTGACTTAAATTCTCACACTTTTACTTATATATATATATATATATATATATATATATATATATATATATATATCTTTTGTAAATTGTATAGATGATCTAAATAAATAATTTGACATGATGTTATGGAATTATGTGATCAGATTGTGATGTAAATGATAATAAGAAAATCATGAATAAATAAATTGGGGTATGCTTGAGACTATCATGTGTCGATAATGAAAAAAAAAAGGGATTTAAATTTTATATAGATTATTAAGTATTGAAGAACTGGAATGTTAAAAATTAAAAGAAAACTCTATTGAAATCTTATTAAAGTTGAAAAATAAAATTGTGGAAAATGAGATAAATAGTTTAAGATTTATATATTAAAAAATTGCCTTATTTCTTGTATATAAATGCTTGGATGAAACTTAATTGCAAATGAGAAACAAAGAAAACAAGGTCTTTGTATTCAATTATACTCACATTATTCTCCAAGTGATTAAAGCTTGGTTCTAAAAGAAAGACACCATTGAACTAGCAAAGACTTCGAGGCCTAAGAAATAATTAAGATTACAAAGATACTTTATCTCAAATTACTTACGAGAAAATATTGAAGGTTGCAGATGCATGAAATGTCATTCTTCTTAATATTTATATAATTAATTTATATATATATATATATATATATATATATATATATATATATATATATAATAGTTCTAACATCTAACTTATGAATGAACAATATAGAATCAAGAGTGCTAGACTAGCTAGGATTCAATATGAGAAATAATATTACTAGAGAAGTTTGTTTAAGAACATACAAAGCTTTGTGATGACATTAGACTTGACTAGGAGAGATGATATGTTAGAAGAGATTGTATGTATACTTCCATACTAAGATCACCGTTTAGGAAGTCACTAGATTTGTAGCCTGTGATATGTTGCGAGCTGGGCAAAGTTTCTTTCACCATAAAAAAAAATGCTAAGGAAAAAAATTCAAATACCTGAGTTATTGGTTTAATTGGTAATTTAAATAATATAATTAAACAAATGCAACAATAATTAAAAAAAAAATAGTTAACCTGAGTTAATCCACAAACCTCATGATCATTGAAACAAGATCAGGATAATTTAATAGAAAGGAAAGAAAACAAGGTAGAAAGATCGATTTTAAATAAATTAAATGTTGAATGACGAAATAAAAATAAATCAATATAAAAAGGACCTAAAAAACAAAAATCAACTCATGTTAGCCTTTGAAGCCGATAACTCTGGTCATGAACTCAAGACTAATCCTATAGAATTAAGACTGTTAAAAATAATAAAACAAATTTTTAAAAAAGATTAAAAAAAACATTAGCTTCTTAAAAGAGAAAAAAAAAAACCAAGCCACCCCGAACAAGCTTTCTAAACTTATCTAATCTTTAAAATTCACAACTTGTGAAATCATTAAACTGGATTCATTCAAGAAGATTAATTCCCAATCAAATTAATTTTGAAATTGCCAAAGAAAAAAATATATAGCAATAAAAAGAATGGGGGATCAAATTTGAAAGAAAACTCATGGAGGATGAATTTTTAATGTTAAAAAAAAACCTAAAAAATAATTCCAAACAAAATAAATAACAATCAAAAAAATAATGACCAAATTTAAAAGATAAAAAAAGGGGCTGAAATTAGAAAAAAAATTGTAATTTTATAGCTTATTAAAAAATTAGTAATAAAAAAATATAAATCAAATCTAAAAGATTAAAAATGAAATAACTGGTGAGATTGAAAAGAAATTGTAATTTCATAGCTTATAAAGAATAAAATAATAATAATAATAAAGATACTATCTTAAAAAGTAGTGTTTGATAATCAGATAACCCTTTACACGCTACGGAACAACGTGGAGGTCATTCACATATACGTGTTATAACAATCCCGATGTGTTTATGTTGAATTTACAATCAAATCAATGTAAAATATCAAAAAAAAAAAAAGTTGCTGGGTAAACGATTTGTTCATTTTGTCTTTAAATGTATTAAAATAACTATATTATATTAAAAAAAAACTTAAAATACAAAAATATTCCTGATTACGTTAGATTATTTTATTCTAGAAGTTGAAAAGGTAACAAAGCATGCAAGGACAAGTTATAATCAGGCAGAATACCATAAGATTATTAATATATATTAGACTTGACTGACTATCAATAATAGAAGAAGGAAGTTAGTTTATTAAATAAATAAATGACAGCTTTCCCTTGAACAAATTCAATTAAAGAAGCTGAGAACAGAAGTAATGCCCTTACGATATGTAACATATTATAACACAAATGTGATCTAAGTAAGGTTTGAATTGGTACAAAGTAAATAAAATATTAATTAAAATATATAATTTTGATGAATTTTGTAATGAATAGTTGAAATATAACAGCTTACTTTTTTGGTCCAATTAATTAAATGAATTTTACCGAATAAAAAACAAATTCTTATAAAACAAAATATAAGAAATGTACTAAATAAATAAGGTTATTGGGAAAAAATTGAACATTCACATCAATTATGTAACAAAATCAATTTAATTGAACACAATTTCAAGATCCTCTATAAAGTGAAATAGACTAATCCATACCCTTTTAGTTCAATGAAGTATTATTTCGTGAAGGTTTCCTAGTTATTAAAATTTAAATTTATAGTGCTTACTAATTATTATAATACTGTTAAATATTAATTAAATATAATTTTATAAATCATGGAATATAAAATTATAAGGAATACTATTTTATGATTAATAATTAAATTAAAATTTAGTAAGTTTAGATTAAAAATAATTATAAAGAGCATATGCATGTATGTATCTTTCTGTGTATAGAAAACAAAAAAAAAAAAAAAAAATAAATTGGATTTCCAAGTGGCTTTCATGTACAAGTTTATCAAATTTGTTTTGTAGTTATCCTCATTTGATTACAATTTTTTATGGAAATCATTGACTATTTTGTAATGATAAAAGTAGAAAATGTTCTTTATGGAAATCATTGAATATTTTATGGTAATCGGAAGGTCAAATGAGGGCCATAGTACTTGTCAATGCTAGTATGATGAGGTCCTTTTCTTGTTCATGTTTTTTTATTGGGAGCGGGCTGGGACGAGGGGCGGAGGAGACGACGGTATTTAGGAGTTTGATCTACTAGTTTCATGCCAGCCCCCCGTAACGCAGCAATATTATTAACTATGGTGGGTGGCTCTTTTGGATAGGGTGGTTTTTGCCAATTCTTTTTTCATTTTCAAGCAAAAAGCAGTCAATTTTATCTGGTAAAAGAGAAGCTAATTGTGAGAATCTCATGTAAAAAATTCAAAAGATCATTATTCAGGGCCGTTTCAATTTTTCACTTTTTAAAGAATAGTACATTTAAAATCAAAATTTCTTTAACTAGCATATAATAGCTTTTTCATGTTTTCATTTTTATTTTTTGTTATAAACAAGTTAGACGAGGAAAAATTTGATATTTTAATTAATATAAAATATTATTTAAATAAAAAAAAGTTAACACGTGCAATGCATACTCCAACGTGTGAGAAGTTTATGCATCATTCGAGCAGCACTTGAGGAGTTGTTTGATAGCCAAACAATGACTTCTATAGCGGCATTAGAATCATCTTGACATCTTGGCGACCCCTCCATCCATGGACAAAATATGTGACCGATGGACCTCTGATCTAACGCTAACAACCTTTTCTTTTTTCTTTTCTTCTTTCTATTCTCCTCGATTTTAACGTTTGACCCTATAATATTTTCACAGCAACCCTTCAATTTTTTTTCCTTCAGATTTTGCCAATGTTCTTTTGATTACTATTGGGCTTCTTTTTTAATTTGCTTTTTATAGGATTTTTCATTAATTTTGAAAATAACATTGTTATCTCAAGTCTTTTTTTTAATTATCATTCTTTGTTAAATTTATTTTTTAAAAATTAAATTAATTTATTAAATATAAGCATAATATGTTCACTTCAAGATATTTTACTAGGTTTGTTTTCTAAATCGTTGATTTGAAGCCGTGTCGTGCAGCCTTTCATATTTGTGTTAGAATCATCTTAAAGAGTTTTCTTGGATGGTGGGTGATGTTAACGATAAAGTAACGATGAGTTTTCAATGAACTTCTCTTCATTCTCTTCCTGAGTGTGATATTAATAGTTTATTTTTATAATTAATTATTATTGATTTATTTATTATTAATATTTTTTAAAAATTATATTATTAAATTAATTAAACTTATTGAAATCATTGAAATGAGTTGCCTATGTCTTGTATCCTATCCCAATAGCAAAGTAAAGAGTGCTACGATGCTCATTATATATAGCATCATTTTGCTAGAATAGCTAGCCAACTAAAAAAGCAACAATACTCTACTTTTTCTCACTCACGCTAGCTAATTATAGCTTAGTATTGGGTTTGGCTGGCACGTGTATGGATGCTCTCACAGCCAGGCTTAAAAAATTCCAACTTTGACTTGTCTTGATATATTTGACGTCATTTTTTTCAATAAAAGAATAAATTAATATTAAGAAGAGAAAAACAGAAAACCTCCAAATCTCTCTCCCCACCTCTCTCTCTGCAATCGTTTTCTCCCCCCTTTTTTCCAATGAAATCCCCCTCTTCCTCCCTCCTCCTCTCCCTTCTCTATATAAGAAATCCACTTGCAAGAAAATCCCGACGGGCTTGGAGTTCATGTAGCTTAGACTGGGCACATAATTCAAGTGTAATCTAAATGGAAATCCAAATATTGTTATAAGCCTTTATAGCCACGAGTCACAACGTGGGCCCACTGGTACCTTGCTAGCCCGATGATCCTCTGTTGGGCCTTGGGGAGACTTGGTCCGTTGGTCGCACGGTGCTCCCAAGGGCGTGCTATCCTCGATTTGAGATTAAGAGAGTCTTAAGGCCTGTTTGAAAGAGTGTTATGGTTGTTTTTTAAAGTATTTTTTTATTTTTTAAAAATTATTTTTAAGATCAGCGTATCAAAATGATTCAAAACATATAAAAAAAAATTTAATTTTTAGCAAAAAAAATTATATTTTTTAAAAACATGGATTGACTCACGTTTTCAAACACACACTTAATGGGCTAACACATCCTAAGGCACTTGCAACCTCAAATTGGATGAGATGCTTTTAGTTAAGTAAACCCCAAGCATATCTTTCACATAAGAACACACCATATTTTAGTCAAATTTTTTCATTTATCATAGACTAACTCGATTAATTTGTGATTCGGGATATGAGATGGAAAATAATCCTATAAAAAAAAGCTGAATAAATCATAAAGCTTAAGGTTTAATAAGTCAATATCAAATGAAAAAAAAATAATTCTAAAAAGATTTTTTATAAAAATACTGAACTCAAACCATGTAAATTACCGAAACTGGTGAATCGGATTATGAGACTAGGAGTACCCTATAAAACACAGACATGAAAGAATTACAAAGCAAAATTTTCAATTATATAAAAATAAAAAACAAACAATGAAGACTAAATCTTGCACCAAAAATAATTGAAAGAAACTAACCAAGGATTAAATTAAAAACAAAATAAATGAAGAAAATGAAAGAAAAAGAGCAATGAAAAAATTGAGAACCAAAATTTGAAAGAAAAATGAATTAAAATTCTGAAGGAAAAGTCAAAAAAATAAAATAAATACAGAGGATAAAAAAATAGCAATCAAAAAAATAAAAATCGGATTAGATACAAAAAATAAATTAAATTAAATGTGAAAGGATGAAATTGAAATTTTTTTAAGAAGCATTAAAATCAAAACAAATATAAATTAAAAAAATAAATATCCAACCCAAAACAAATACAAAGTGAATGATACAACTTAATTTTTAAAGGCCTAACATGAGTACCAAGGCCCAAGAGGAGAAACGAAAAGCAGGAGAAAAAAAATTCATCACCGCCGAACCGTTGCCTGCCTTGCTAAACATGCCTCCCCAGTAGCTACGTCACAACTTTGCGTATCAGATGAGATGACAATTAGGTTTTTTCAGCCATTGTAATTGTCCCCACACGTCCCTGGAATAGCACGAAGGACTCTGACGCGTACGTGACACACCTCAACATATTTTGTTAATTTATTAATATTTTAATAAAATAAATTACAAAAAAGAGCTCAAGAGCATATTGTTATTACAAATTAACTATGGTGCAAAAACAAAAATGCTCTTCAAAGTCATTCTTAAAAATTGAAAAGTTAAAGGTTAAATACATAATTTTACTCTAAAAAAATATAAAGACAAATGAACCTCTCATGCAAGGTTATTTTTCTGATCAGTCAAGGCCTCTAGGGTATAAATGTTATGTTTACTGTGTAAATGAAAAGAAAAAGGCGAAAAAAAACCCTAGACGAAAACTTGCATCACGTGAGGGCCTTTCCCCCTTCCATTTCACGTTGGAGCTATAATCCCACCTATTCTCCTCCATCGTTATATACGCAGGAGAAATAGAGAATTGACTTGTCTTGGAGAATCTCACACAACTATTGGGAATATTGGTAGTGATTATTTTTAAATTATATTTTTTATAAATATATTAAAATAATATATTTTTTTAATTTTTAAAAATTATTTTTAAATATTAGCACATCAAAATATCTGAAAATAAAAAAAAATAAAAAAAATTTAATTTTTTTAAAATACAAAAATAAACATACCAATAATTCACTCCATTAGAAGCATATTACATACTTGTAAATATCGGTAATTGATTTTTGAGTATTATAAAGTAATATAAATAATTTTAGAAGTTTTTAAACTTTGGTGGTTATTTATTGAACTTTTAATGCTATTTTTTATAGTTGTTAAACCCGATCCGAGAGTTAACCCAACCAAAAACCTAGGTCCTAGGTTTTATGGGTCAACCCATAAAACCCAGGTTATTTATGGGGTCAAGTGGTTAAAGAAAGAAATGGAAAGTAAAGCCATTATAAAGAGGTGAAGTGGGACCCAATGTGGCAGGGCATAAGCATGAGAGAGGGTGATGTTATTGGTTGTTGGTTGTTTTGTGCACAGATCTCTTAATTTCATCACCATCTCCTCCTCCCTTTCTGGCTCCTTGACATGCTTTCCCCTGGGGTGAAGCATAGTCCTTGCTCCTTACGCACCCCTGCTCCAAAGCTTAAAAACACCAAACGAATCCTCTCTCTTTTACATCTTTTCCCTGCAAATTCCTCTGGTTCCTACATGCTTGAAAACATTAGCTAGAGAGAGAGTGTGAACCCTAAAAATTTATAATTTAAATATGTTGATGTGTAAACCCTCATGTAAACGTAAGACTGAAAGTGGTAATATTTCAATGAGTGATGAAAACCAAGATTAGAAATAATAGATAAATAATGATATATAATGGAAGGGATGACTTTCATAAAATGAATTTTGGTTTAAAATTCATAAGGACATAGAAACTGGTAACGTGTTTTGATGGATGAAATAATGAGAAAAATGACAATATTTTTAGAAAATAAGTGAGGTAATAAAGAATACATTATAATAAAGGATAGTACAATGAAAAGGGTAGGACTGAAGGTGCAAGCACCGCTTAAAAATCAGTGATGTTATTTTGAAACGATAATAAGCCCGATAAATAAATAAAGGTGGAAATCCTAAAATGAATACATTCTAAAATAATGAAAGTGAATCTTTCATTTGAACTATATTATATGATGTTATTGAATAAGATGTGTTGTGTTGATGATAATGAGTTGGGTTGAGACCCAAGCTGATGGGGTCGTGATTTTGAGTTATGAGATGTGAGATATTAGAAGTGTAAACATAGTATATGTCGATAACTTGGGACCTACCAGTATAGGGGAGACCCTGCCGAAATTTTGGTAGAAATTTGGTGGAACCTGTATATCACAAAAAAAAAAAAATTTACCTGAAAATTTTCAAAATATCGCTAAAAAGAATGTAGAAAAAGCGGGGTTGTTACAGAGAGAGAGATGTTAAAGACTTGACGGTGATAATAAAGCCTGTGGTGCTGGTACTGTACCTATTGCCTCTCTCTCTCTTGAAACTTCGAGTTTAGTCCCGTTTAGCCTTCAATTTTCTTCAGGTTATAGTCATCAATTGTCAGGCTAGAAGGAAGAGATGGAACCCAACACCAACCCTCGAGATCTCCAAACCTAGATCAACCTGCAATCATCTCAAGCGAACCACCTCCAAAACGCCGGTCTCGTCCGGGTTGACCGGGTTTTGCCGGGTTGTTGCACTGGCCGGGTTTTTAACAAACTCGGACCGGTCTACCACTGGGTCCCGGGTCGACTTGCCGGGCCGGTTCGGGTTTAATAACTATGTTATTTTCTCTCTCATAATATCTCACTAATTAATTTTAATGTATTCTCATGTATTTTATTACATGGATGATATTGTTCATTATTTTTTATATGATCAAGAACGTTAAAAACAAATGGAAGAATGTAACGAGAGTGAGCAGTACATATGACTTATATATCTTTTTAAAATCTATACAAAAAAATCATGATATAACTAGCTTGTTTGGAAGTGTGGTTATGATTGTTTTTTAAAGTGTTTTTTATTTAGATATATAAAAAATATTAATTTAAAATAAAAAAAATTCAATTTTTTTTAAAAATACAAAAACAAACAAGAACATGATCACCTCTAAACCTCTTTAAAATCCATACAAAAAACACCATGATATTAAAAAGTTCAAGCTCGAGCTAAATTTTTAGTACATGTGTTTTTACTGGTTCAAATGTCCATCATCTTGGTGATCAAAATCAAGTTTCAGATTTTAAAATTTTAAAATTTTAATTTTCAACCAGTTTTAACTCAAAAACATAATAGAAAGATTAATAATTCTATTTTCATATCTAAAACACTTTTTAATTAGACTAGATACCTAAAATCAAACCAAATAAAAAAAAATAGATTATAATCTACCTTTTCTAACATGATTAAAGGTTAAAATCACTTATATCGGATTCCCTCCTCCAAGACAAACTTATCGATGCCAAAATTAATTTTTTATTATGGTCAGAAGCTTTTTATCTCCTCTCCCTTTCCTACCAGTCCTATGTAAAATCACAATGATCAAAACGTGAGAAAATTAAAATTTAGTACTAAAACACAAATACCAAGAACCACATGAATCAAATATGAAAATTCTAACAAATTGAGGGATCAAAACATATTTTTTTTCCTCGTAAAACATAGGCGCTGCAATGAATGACATTTTATTGTAATATTAATTGGAGTTATTATAATTGAATCTAATATGCAAAATTATTATAAAAAAAATTTATCGGGAATATTCAATGAAAGTAAAATATTATTTTATTATAAATAAGTTCTTACATAATTTTCTTAGATTAATTGTTTTTCCTACAATCGCATAAAACTTATTAAGTCATTAAGTTTTTTTTTTTATTGAAACTTGTTTTTCAAATCCTAATAAGTTTTTAATTAAAAAATAATATTTCTGATAAAAAAAAAGTGATGCACGAATAAGTAAAGGGAGTTCGGATTAAAGAGATAATTTTTTTACTTCTTAATTGAAATTATTAAAAAAATTCTGAATATTTATTTTAATTACTTTTTAGTTTTTTTTTTTAAAAAAACAAGTTGCTAATAAGTAAAAAAAATATTTTCTTCAACAAAAAAAATACATGAATAAAAAAATAAAAATTTTCTAACAAAATATATTCTCTCAGAATTTAAATTATTATTTTTCTTATAAATATCTATTTTAATTACTATAAAATTCAATAAAATTAGATTTCGAAAACTGACTCGCGCATCTATTTTAAACTTGAAGGGAAAGTCTATAGCGCTGAGTGGTTCCCTTCGCTGCGATGAGGTACATGCTAAGTACATTCTCTGCTTGCATTTATGGATGCTGTTTTGAACCTTTGATGTGGTTGCATGTTTGCCCATGGAGCAGCACTCCCGAGTGATCTAGCCACTGTTCTTATTCTATGATAGCAAAGTTAAAATAACCTGATAAAAAAAATATAAAGAATTATAAAATTTAAAAAAATTATAATAATTTTTTAAATTTATAATTCGGGTTATTAGATTCAAAACATTCAATCTGAATAAAATATGAAATCTAATTCTTAATTAATTAAATATTGAATGATGAAATTGAAAAAAATTAATTATATAAAAGGATTAAGAGAAATAGCAATTAAAAGAATAAAAAAATTAAAAATTAAAAAATATTTTATAATTAATTAAAGAGTAAAATAAAAAAGAAAAATTAATTTAGTAAAAGGACCCAAAAAAGTCAAAAGAATGAGAGTCAAAATTGACATAATAAATACAAACAATATTTTGATTGAATGATGAAATAAAAAAGATTAATAAATTCTACAAAATAGACAAGAGAAAAATCAGAAATCAAAATAATGAGGACCAAATTGAAAAATATAATGTCATCAATTTGAATTGAAGAATGAAATTAAAAAATAATAAAACTTTTACAAAAGGATCGAAGCAAGAAATTAAAAATACAAAGAATGAAGACCAAATTGAAGAATATATTATTATGTAAATTGGGATTGAATGATGAAATTAAAAGCAAATAAAACTTCTACAAAAGAGCTAAGACAAAAAATCAAAAATCAAAAAAATAAGGACTAAAATTAAAATATCAACAATTAAGAGGATTAAGCTGTAATGTTTTAAGGGATAAGAGACATGCACTACATCAACAAAAAAAGAACAAACGATGCTTCCAACAACATGGTGAAAGGGTATTTTTGAATGCGGGGAGGCGTCGTATGCATCGCCAAAAGGGTGCGACACCTTCCACATGCTTATCCTTTTTTGTTTTCTTTTTTATTTATTTATTTAGTCAAATATTAAAGTGTTCTTGAGCTGATTTTATAATTGAAAAAAAAACATTCTGCAAAGACCAAGAAGCTCCTACTTTAGGTTTAAAATATTTACTTTGAAAGGTATTTTTATCGTTTCACTGTACATTTTAATTGTTTATTATTTTTTATATTTGTTCAAATATCAAATTTACCCTTATAATAATGAAAAAACCATTATAAAAAATACTCAAATACCCTTTGATGCCAATTTTTTTTTTCAAGGATATCTTGGTTGTTTTAATGTATAACTAAAGGAAAAGACTCATTTGTCCTACTGAATTTTATAATAATTAATAGTTCCTGGAAAAAGATTTTAATGTTCTTGAAAATTAGTATTAAATTGTTTTTTAATGGAGAAGCAAAATGATAGTTATACTAGAAAGGGAACAAAGCAAACAAGTTCAAAGCTAAGTAATTTTTCAAGGCCAATTAGATTTCGTTAATAATGGATAATGTGGATATTGGAAAGGACACAGCAAATTTCAATATGCTGTTTGGTTTACAGTGATGATCTTACATGTAAAAAGGAACAGTATACCTCCCTTTCATGATACTCTCCGTTTCAAAAGAAAAAAAAAAGGAATGCTAAGAAGCTTATTATTACAATTAGTTGCCGTGAGTGCTTGACAAGGTTTTGACAAGGTTACATGGTATTCAGCTACACATTCCTCTCCCCTTCATGACATGCCTCCTCAAGCCTGGGATATGAACATTTGTAATATAATCTCTCCAGTCAATACTTCCCACGTCGAATCCGAATATCCCCTTCTCGTTTTCTGACATTCTCTCCATCAGTTTCTGAGTATTGCTATTATCAAACCTGCATTTATACATTTGTTTTTTGTTTTCAAATCGATAAATCTTTGAGGTAGAGAGTTTCTGTAATGTCTATGAGGGTAAAGCAAAGTGAATGGCTCATATATATCCTTACCTTCCACCATAGAAAGTGTATGGCTCATATATACTGGCCAGGTACTTGGCTTGTTCCACTGATTTTCTGCATATGTTTTCATGTTTTTGTGACAACTTCCTGTCCGATGTGGCCATTCCCGCTAGCCGACTTCGCTGGGTGACATATCTCCAAAGATGAGCAGAGAACTCTTCCATGGAGCTGAAGAGCTTCATTGATGGAACATGGATTGGTCGGCCATTTGAGTCCATGTATGGAGAGGAATTGTAGTGTTCATGGAGCAACGTAGCCAGGTCCTGGAAAACAAGTGGATTTACAACAGATGAAGCGATTTGGTAGACATTGATGTCTGGTTTTTGCTCCATTCCATGCCAAGCCATTGCTGCCAATGTTGCATTAACCACCATATCTGCTGGAACCTTCAACCGACAATTTTGACAAAGCAGCAACTCTCCGTGAGTACTTTCAATAACCCATCACAAAAACAGGAAGAAAAAAAAAACCCTAATGTCTGGCCACCTTTGATTTCATTTACCAAATAGGCAAGTCATTTGTAAAACTTAAAATAACCTTAATCATTTTGAGTTTCTGAATTGTTTGCCATGATCACATGAACTAAACTGTCGACCCAGGCCGATAAGAGAAACAGAGGATTAATTGTGAGATTGAGTGCTAATTACCACATCAAGGACCCCATTTGGGTCTACTAAAAAACCTGTGAGCTGCCCTTTCCCGTAGTACAAAACAATAGGATCCATCATCCTGAGACGAAATGTCGAAGAGAATGAATGAGACAATTAGCTCAGAATTTTAAACATTGAAGCATTCAAATTGATGTGGTGCTAATGGGTTGAATAAGGCTACCTATTCCCTTCCATCCATCCAGGGAATGGCTCTTTGCAAGTGCTCTCAATAACACTAGGTCGAATGACGACAACTGGTATGTCTCCTCTCATGTTATCAACCACCATTTCCCCCATAGCCTTGGTGAATACGTAAGTGTCTTGCCACCCATATTTTCTTGCCCTGTTTTGGTGTCAACTATCATACTTCAAGTCGCAATTTATTCATTTCAACTTACCATTTATCCAATGATTAGATGGCCGATGGAGTTTATATTCTCCTTTCAAAAATTGAAGAGAGAAAAAAAAAAAAACAAGAAGATGGAATCGTTCACCTTTCTAAACCCAACTCTTTCATCTTTTGAGCCACTTCATTTTCTTGAAAAGCTTCCTTGGAATCCAAGGCCAGATTCATTTCATGCTCGATATCCAATGCGGGTGCAAATCTTGGCGTGCTCTCAGAGATGATTAAGTTTTCCCTTGCTATACAGTCTCCAAAAAGGAATGGCTTCTCCATAATTCTTCCTTGTCTTTGTCCATTAACATAAGCTGTAACAAAAAGAAAACCGAAATGGAACAAATTCTGGAAATTGGAAGCTCAGAATATTACTTGTCAAACACAAAATGAAAGGCTATGCAAGAAATTTAGATTCTTTAGGCAGGCAAGGCCATTAAGGATTGTCCAATTCATAATTAGAAATCCCTTCTGAAAAACAAATTTAGTACTTGACCTGTTGATACTTGTAAGAAAAGCTTGAGTTTCGGGCACTTCTTTGCAAAGCTCATGAGGTGGCAAGTTCCTCGTGTGTTGACATCAATAGCAACATCATACCTGCATTTCCACAGCGTCACAATGCAATAGCGGAATATATATATATATATATCTTGAAAGCATATGGTAGTATTAGACAAGATTATATTGTAGAAATGGAAGGAGGCCATAACCTTTCGTCAAAAGTTGTATTGGCTGCTGAATTGACGATTATGTCAACTTCATTAGCGATCTTGTCAGCTAAATCTTCTTCTAACCCGAGATTGGATTCGCAGACATTTCCTACCACGGGGACTAGTTTGTTCAACATGAAAGATTGGTAGGATTTTCCATGGGTTTGTCTGAGACACTTGAATAGCTCTGCGTTTATTATCTAATTACAAACCATAAATTAAATTCTGATTCACCATTTGGAAAAGAGCCTTTGCAATTTGATGAAAAAGTTGGTGACCATTAGGAGGCATTTCCTGATCAAGAGGAACATACCTCGTTTTTCAATCTTGTAATTGCAGCTTCCTTGCTTTCTGCCTTAATCAGAACATATATCTTGCCCACATCAGGCATGGTCCTTAAAATCTTCTCAATAAGAACTGCAAGTTTTAGCATAAGCTACATTTTGATTATCATCAAAAGAAGAAAAAATTGAGGGCAAAGAATAATTTAATTATAACACTATACCTTTGGCTAGAAAGCCAGTTGCACCACTAATGAAGAGCCCTTTCCCTCTAAGAAATTTGACAATGCCAATACCATCTTGCATCTCCAACAAAGAAGAGCTAGTTGGTACACCATAAGGCACAAAGTCCTCAACAGCAATTTCAGGTTGCCCTTTTTCATTTGGAGACAAAACCAAGCTTCCTGCATCCCTAACAGAAGCAATATGCTCCTGATCACTAACCACTGCTGATCTTTCTGTTAAAACAGAAGGAAACCCACTAGACCTTATCGCCTTTCCTCCACCACCTTGGCAATAAACAACAACGTTCCTCTTCCTCCACCTCAAAAAGCACCAGTCGCACTTACTGGACACTCTTATCAGTTTATTGGATGCGGGTAAAGGAGAATTGAGGAACATGGACCCCATTTTTTCTGATCAAGTAACAAGAGAATTTGAGGTGGACAAGTAAAGGTGACAAACTAAAGATGTTTTGCAGTTAAAGAAATGGTTGGCTTGAAACCTTAGCTAATATCTATCAAAGCAAGAACAGAAAGAAAAACTAGTAAACTAACTAAGCTCTATAACATAAAGATGGCGTACGTTTTGGCTTGGTTTGGTTCAAGGGAAAAGGAGAAGAGGGTTAGGTATATATATTTCAATAACAGTGTTTTTATAGGAGAAATTCTCCACGAGAGCTCTCTTTTTGCCACCCCTTCACATCTACCACCATTGGACTAAGATGGCGGGAGTCCTCTTTGATCCCTCATTTAATTAGTAATTCTTGTTCAGAAAATGTAGTTTTGCATTAATGTTGTTTTGGTTAAAGTTGGTCATAATTAAGTTCTTTATGAAAGAAAATAAAGAGAGGAAAGGGTGTGTATATGGGCAGTGAACAAGTGCTAGGCTTAGATTAGACCTACCATTGAAATTTTTGAGTTTTTTTTCTTCATTATACCTTCTAATCCAAGTCCTTGATGGTTAAATTAATGGTTGAATACGAAAATCTCAATATTATGGAAATTGTATTGAGCATATATAGGTCCACTACATTTGATATATTTGTTTAGTTCTATAGACCATAAACAACGGGCAAAGGCTAGACCGCTGGATTGTTGACTAGTTTGCCAGATTTTCCTATGAACAGTCAAGCCCAACCCATAAAATTCCAGTCGTATAACTGAATTTCAGGCATGATCTATGGCAAAGGTGTTATTATTATAAACAATCCTCGTGAGTTCAGTAGGGTGGGCATAGTATTATTTATTCCTTGTCACGGATCAATATGATTTTCCAATCAGTGACTAAGATTTCTAGATTTGAGAAAAATAATCAATAATATCAATGAAGAAAATACTGCGTAAAATAAACTGCAGGCTTGCATACCACAAATTGACTATGAATAGTCAAGCTTCCACAAAAACTCTAGTTACCACAAAATCCATTAAAAGTGAATTAATCATCATCATTTTATAAATTAACAAAGTTTTCCTTTATAATCCAGCCTAGCATATGCCAAGAAACGGGATAACTTGCCACAATCATGATTGTACATGGACGGAAGCATGTACACAGCATTTCCAGCAGCAGCAGCAGCTTCAGTTTCTATACAGGCAGCAGCTGATGACAGAAGATCATCAGATGATCCTGCTGCCAACTCAATACAAATGCATATATATGAATGCGTGCCAGTACACTGTTGTACCATTGCTTGGTTAGAACTTATAATGTCAAAGACAACTTCTCAATCAAAAGCTACAAGAACACGGCCGGTTAAGTTAAAAGATAGCGATACACTATCCAGGATACAAGCCATCTGTTCAACTGAAATACTGGCCTTCGCAAAGTCATTCCTCAGCAAAGCAATGCCCTCTTCCATCTAACAATCTTCACACAACTGAATTGTAGTTATATCATCAACAAAGGGAACAGAGTAAAATATACCTACCTAGTTATTATGAATCAGAAATCATATTTGAAATCAAAATCATTGTTAACTTTTCTATTTGCTTTGTATAGAGTTATTATAATCTCACAACCTAGCATGCGGATTGGTAGGTTAATCTAGTTTGACCCGAATCAATCCAATATATTGTTATCTTAATATTTATAAAATAAATATTATCTTCAATATTTATTTTGAGTCAAACTATATTTTTAGTACTAGTCATCCGAGTTGTTTTTTGATCGGTCAAATAGGCTTGGTCACATGAGGTCAATCCACACATAATTTGAAAATATTTTCAATTAAAAAAAATATTAGCAATCCCTAAATTTTTTTATGTTAAAAAAGCTTTTGATGTAAGCCGCAATATAGAATGGACTAATAAACATTATTTATTGAAATAATATTATGATAAATATGCTCCTAGCCCAAAAAACCAATGAGCTAGCATTTGGATGTAGGATAGCCTTTTTACCATGATCAATGTTAATTTTAAATTGTTTTTTTTTGGGGGGGGGGGGGGGGTTGTGTTTTTAA
>Ga0325411_1000013_pt1 | contig 141323 bp, 90 predicted proteins | sample PopdelMetagenome_13_FD_206181 | JGI IMG/M metagenome (GOLD analysis project Ga0325411, IMG submission 206181) | Populus deltoides microbial communities from Bellville, Georgia, United States - Xylem-PdIQD-R4 | ecosystem: Host-associated > Plants > Phyllosphere > Stem > Wood/Secondary xylem... | reverse complement strand
GGGTTTGCTGGGTATGGGTTGCTGTGTATGGGTTTGCTATGTTTGGTTTCTGTTAAAAATGCAGGGGTTTTGGTTTTCTGTGTATGGGTTGCCCGGCGAAGAGGTGGATCGGCAGGGAAGGAAACGGGGCTGAAGGGCGCCTTTGGCTTAACAAAATAATGGGTTTTTTTGCGTTTGCTGTGCTAGCAACAGTGGCGAAAACGCAGGAATGGTTTGGGCGAAACGAAGGAATGGTTTGGTTTTCTGTGTATGGGTCCTCTGTTTGGTTTCTGGTAACAATTCTGGGTTTGCTGTGGCTGGGTTTTTTTGCGTTTGCTGTGCTAGCAACAGTGGCGAAAACGCAAGAATGGTTTGGGCAAAACGAAGGAATGGTTTGGGCAAAACGAAGGAATGGTTTGGTTTTCTGTGTATGGGTCCTCTGTTTGGTTTCTGGCAACAATTCTGGGTTTGCTGTGGCTGGGTTTTTTTGCGTTTGCTGTGCTAGCAACAGTGGTGAAAACGCAGGAATGGTTTGGGCGAAACGAAGGAATGGTTTGGGCGAAACGAAGGAATGGATAGGTTTTCTGTGTATGGGTCCTCTGTTTGGTTTCTGGCAACAATTCTCTGTTTGTTGTATGGGTTGCTTCCCACGGGTTTGAATTTACACACAGAGCATGAGAGCATGGGTTGCAGTAAAATTAACAAGATAAACAAGGAAAAAAACACAGCAAATATATCACAAGACATGCCATTATAACAACAGAAAAATAAAAAAGATGAATAAATAGACATTTGAGAAAAAAAATTTACCTAGAAAAAAGCTGTGAGAGATGCTTCCAATCGATCTGGGTAAATTATTTGGGAGAGAATGAGAGTTTAGGGATTTGTTATATTTTAGGAGAATGCACGTTTTGTTAAAGAGAAAGGAAAGTGTTTTCCTTAGAATAAGGAAAGGAAAACACTTTCCTGGCATAAAGGCTTTTGTTTTCCTTTGACCAGAATTAAGTTTCCTTTGACCAATTTTCTTTGGGTGCACCAAACATGGGAAAGTGGGGAAAATAGTTTCCAGGAATTCATTTTCCTGAAAACAAACAAGGCATTAGTGAAAAGCATTTTGCACTGGCCTGCCTTCCTTCCCTCCCAATTTCTACCTACCCCTACCCCCAACTTCTGAAATACTTAACCATCTTCTACAAGAGACTGGAATGTTCTCTTGCTTACTCGCCTGCAAGGTTGACAGTGTAATAAAGTATTTAAGATCGTGTATTTAGTTATGTAATAAACCTTTAGGACTAAAATAAAATAAAAAAGTTCAAACTCTAGGGATGGCACCTTTGACAATTTAAATTAAAAAAAAAATACAAGGATTCAGGGTTTTATTGTAACGTGTGAAGAGAATCATTATGGATTCAAGTAGTATAATAAACTTCTTTATTGTTTTTAATAATTATTTTGGTATTGAGAAAAAAATTATATTTTTAAAGGGATTTAAATGTTATTTGTGAATTTATCAGGAATAATTTTGTTATTTAACTTTAAAATACATAGTAAAAATATTTTTTTGCCTTTGAAACCTTAAAAAAAAAGTCTTCTATTAAGGGTTTTTTTCATCCTTTTCTTTTAATTTGTACAGTAAAATAACACTTATACTCTTGAATGCTAAAAAAAATGACCTTACAAGAAGGGGTTTATTTATCTTTGTATTATTTTTGTACAGTAAAATTACATAATTAACCTTTGACTTTTCAGATTTAAAGAATGTCTTTTGAGGGCGTTTTTGTCTTTGCGCCACAATCTTTTTATAATAATGGTATGCCTTTGGACAATTATAGTGGCAAAAAAAACGATCATTATCTTATCCTATACGCAAGGATTTGGCACAACAGTTGGGGTGGCGCGTTTACTAAGGCAGGTGGTAGTTCGACAACGATGAGTTTTGTTTTTCCTGCCCTTCATTTCTCTCTCTTTATCCTTGGTTTTTGTGCCGGGCATTTAAAAATTTAGTTGTGTCTTTCATTTTGTATTTTTTTGGGTTTGGTCTTTATTTATTTTTTATTTGCTTTGATTTTAATGCTTTTTGAAGTTTTTTTTCAATTTCATTCCTCTCTGCATTTAATTTAATTTGTTTTTCATTTACAATCTGGTCTTTATTATTTTGATTACTGTTTTTACAAGGTTTGCATTTATTTTATTTATTTTATTTTGTCCTTTAGAATTTTAATTCATTTTTTGCAAATTTTGCTCCTTGTTTTTTTCATTATTCTTTTTCTATCCTTTTCTTCATTTATTTTATTTCAATTTAGTCCCTAATTAGTTTCTTTCAATTATTTTTAGTGCAAGATTTTGTCCTCGTTGTTTTTTTAAAAAAATTTATAATTGAGGATTTTGCTTTGTAATTATTTTTATCTTTTACAGGGTTATCTCATTCTCATGACCTGGTTCACAAATTTCAATGATTTACCTGGTTTGAGTTTGATATTTTTTTAGATCCTTTTTAGAATTTTTTTTCTTTTTTATCATTTGACACTGACTTATTGGGCTATGAGCTTTGTGAATTGTTCAGATTTTTTTTTGTGGAGTTATCCACATCTTATATCTCAGGTTGCAAGTTGGTCGAGTTAACATAAGTTGACTCAGTTTTTTTATATTGATTTTTTTATTCAGTTTTATCCTTTGCAATTAAATTATTAACACGAGTATTGTCATTGTTTCCACCTTCCTTTGCGTGAGGTTATCCATGGTGCGTAATGGTCAAACATCTCAGCGTCTCCTTTGCAAATAAATGACATGTCTAGCTCGATGGTAGGAGGAGTGGCACGTGTAGCCTTTTATTTTTTTCTTTTTCATTCTCTCTTACTTGATTTTCGTGCTGGTCTTAAAAAAATCGAATCAATCCCTAGGGTTTATTATACTTAAGATTTCATCTTTATTCCCTTCAATACAGTTTTTAAAATTGAAAATTTTTTATGGAATTAAGATGATTTTCTAATTTCACCAATGTTCTCTTTATTAAATTAAGATTTTTTTAATTTCACCCCTAATAGATATTTTCACCTATCAGATTTGGTTCTTGTTGTTTTTATTGCTATTTTTTAAGATGGTTTTGGCAAATAAAATTTTTTTTTGACAATTTTATTATTCTTTTGTTTTTTTCCTGTCAAATCTAATCTTTTTTTTATCACTGTAATTTTACCATGCAAGATTTTTTTAGATTGATTTTTTTATTTCATCCTACAATATTTAATTGAACGGGTATTAAGCTTCTTATTTTAGTCTGGGTCTAGAATTTAACAATTTACAAGTTTAAGAGATTGAGTTTGATCTATAAAGTTGACACAGACATGAGTTTTCGTAGTTTTTTTTTTCATCCTTTACCATTCTATTATTTTTTTTATTCGCTTTCTATGAGATTTTTGTGGCCAATTTTAAAATAACATAAGTCGCCTTGCTTTTAGTTTTTTTTTTGTCTTTGTTAAATTTAGATTTTCTAAAGGAATTTTATTTTATTTTATTTTTGAATTGAATTAATTGATTTCATCATCCAACATTTGATTTTTTAGGTGTTGAGCTTCTAAGTTGAGCCCTAGTCAAGAATTTAATGGATTACGGTTTGAGAGTTTAATCTGAGTTTACAAGGTTTACATTGTTTTGATATTGTTTTTCGATGAAAAATATGATTGACCCTATTTTGGTTTGTTATTAAATTAAATTTATTGATTGCATCCCTAACATTTAATTTGAGGCAATACTTGAAGGGTTTGCATCGTTTTAATAATTTTTTTCGATGAAAAATATGATTGACCCTATTTTGGTTTGTTATTAAATTAAATTTATTGATTGCATCCCTAACATTTAATTTGAGGCAGTACTTGAAGGAATTTTGTTTTTTTAATTTTCTTTATAGAAATTAGTATTTTTTGTTTTTTTTATTGAGTTATCCCAGTATCATGTCTCAAGTTATGGACTCAACAAGTTCACTAGGTTTGGCTCAACCATTTTTTTCATTGCTATTTAATATTTTTGGATCTCAAGTCAATGATCATAATCTTGGATTTTGTTCTTTTTAAAAAAAATATGCATCGTCTCAATATCTTTTCTATGATAAAAATATGATAGGTCCAGAACGTTCACAAGTCACCTATCAAATAGTGATCGTCTACTTGGTTATGTTCGCGGGTTTTAACAATCTCACATGGTTTTGCTGGTGTTTTTTTTATTGATTTTTTTTGTTTGATTTCATCATTCTATAGTTTTATTCTAAGGAATTTACGACCATTATTTTTTTAGCTCCTTTCTATGGTGTTGAGTTATGGATTTTTTTTCTTTAAAATCCAATAATAGCGTTTGGGCATCATTTTTTTACGCCGCAGAAAAAATCAACCCGGTCTATCACGAAGTGCAAACCATTTATCTAGTGCACATTAAAAAATTACTTCAATACTTTTAAAAGCAAAAAAAAATAAAATTATGGTTCATGAGCTTTTCAGTCTTTTAACGCTTTAATTGCACAATTAAATGATTGTGATGCCCTTAAAAAAAAAAACTAACTTCTAGGGGATTTTTTGTATTTTTATTATGGTTTTTTAGTTATAATCAATTTGAATAAAGAGAAATTTAATCTTTTAACAAATATAAATATAATTAAAAAAATAAAAGTGGTTGGCGTATGATATGCACACACTAACAAGTGAGAGGTGCTCGTGTGTTTTGAGCAAAGCACGCGGTGCTCCTAATGGTCGAATGTTACCTTACACAATGGTGTTGAAAGCATCATGTTGTGCTTTTTCTGGTGGTTAGACGTGTGTAAATGATAGAGCAGAAGTTAAGTTTTGATGAATTTTCTTCTTCTTCTTCTTTTCTCTCTTCTTGCCTTGGATTTTGGACCAACCCTTTCAAAAGTTAAATGTGTTATGTCAGATTGTGTTTATATCAATTTTAATTTTTATTCTTTTGATTGCTATTTGTTTTGTTTTTAACACTTTTTTAAGTTGATCTTTTTCAATTTCTTCCATCAGTGTTTTATCTCAATAAATAAACGAAGTTTTATGGCCCATTATAGAGACTATATAAATGAAGCTTTTAGCCTTTCGAGCTAGGCACGTTGCTAAGCCAATGGTTGATTGAGCCTGGCATGCATCCAATCCCAAGGATGTTAGGTATGACAGCTTACTAGACTTATGTTTTTTTAGGGTCAGCGCTTAACTGAACTCAAAGACATTGAGTCTGGTAGCTTATCAAACTCATGTCCGCTTTGACTCAGTGCATAGTTAAACTCAAAGTCGGTAGATCTGGCAACTCACCAAGCTTAAAGATGTTAGGCTCAGCTCATAGCCATACCTAAAGAAGTTGGCCTTTAGACCCATGTTATTTGGGCTTGATATTCTGTCAAGCATAGGGATATTTAATGCGGATACAAGTCTCACTCACCTTTCAATGAGTTACCACTCTTGGACATTTTAAACAACAACTTAGGCTAAAAATTAATTTTTCAAAATTAATTTGCTGATCCATCAGCAATAATTCCCAGGCACTAAAGAGCAGCTCAATTCTGTTCATCATGGGAACAATTTCACTCCTCGCAATCAACCGCGGTTTCAGTATAACAGAGGTCGTTTTCATCCATCTCAGGCTGTTTATTCTAATCGTGGTGGTGGCAGGCAGTATAACTCCTATTGTTCTGGTCAGCGAGGTCATTTTTCAAGCAACTACCGGGGTCGCAACAATTATCACAATTACCGGTCTTGGCAATCATCTGGTTCTTCTTCTCCTTCAAAACTTGGTGCAGGCCCAACTCAACGCCAATTCTGTAATGAGTTCAATCACACTGCTTTTTATTGCCCTCGGTTGCGGAACTCTGCTTCTAGTGATCAAAGTCATTCCTTTGATGGGTTACACACGTTCAATCCTCCCCTCCATACCAGTGGCATTCTGACATTGGAGCATCGCAACCAACACTCCAGGTGATTTAGACTCTTGTAAGTTGTAAGCCTTATTTTAGTTCTGATACAATACGGATTGGTGATGGTAATAAATTGCCCATAACACACAGCGGCCATAAAATCATTCATCGTTCTCATACTTCAAATTTAATAATGTGTTAAACACACTGCTCCTGCCATCTCACCTCTCATTCCCCTGTCCAGCGCTCTTAATACCATCTCTACTACAGGACTACAAAAAGCTCATCCTATGGTTACAAGGTCACAGGATGGTACACGAAAAGAAAAGCAACTTTTCTCTTTACTCACTACCGCTTCTTCTCCGACTCCATCAAACCAATGTGAACCTGCCACTTTTGCTCAAGCTGCTAAGCTTCAATGTTGGCGAGATGCCATGACTAGTGAGTATAATGTTTTATTGGATCTAAATGTGTTTATAGATTGAAAAGGCATGCGGATGGAAGTATTGAATGGTAAAAGGCTCATCTTGCTGCACAGGGATTTTCTCAACCGGTAGGAGTTGATTTTCATGAAACTTTTAGTCCAGTTGTGAGTTGTGAAACCACACCACTATTCGTATTGTCCTTTTTTTGGCTCTTTCGCACCAGTGGCTTATTCATTAGTGGGATGTTAGAAGGCATTTTTGCATGGTTCCCTTGATCAGGTTGTGTAAATGCGGCAACCCCTCGGTTTTGTGCATCTGGATTGTCCTGGTTATGTGTGTCAGCTTCGGTTATATGGCTTAAAACAAGCCCCTTGTTTGCAGTAGAGTTTATTACTCGATCCGTTTGTTTATTTCTCTGGTAGTGAGAGCCATTTTGCTACTTCACATGGATGATATTTGATGGTGTGCAAATGTTTTTGTTTTTATTTTTATTTTTATTTTAAAGGAATTTATTTGGGTCACGGCCCAAACGGAGTGATTCAGTTTGTTTAGCCTACGGCCCAAATAGAATGAAATAAAAATCAGTTATTTTGAGCCACGGCCCAAACGAACTAAAATAAAAGACAACGGAAGCAGGAGCTGCTCCTCTGCACTTTTCTTCGCATTTGCACAATTTTAATTCACCCGCGCGCGCATGCATTTGGTTAATGGCTGACAATTTTTTCCACTCGTTTTGACTTGAAAAATTATTTGAGTTTCAACCTATTACTAAGAAACATTTTCGGCTCCTAGACGTATCTCTAAATATTTTTCCGCGTTTTGAGAAAGATAGAACACAGAGTCTTATCGTTCATGCATGCAACATTAAAGAATCTCATTTCAAACTTAAAGTCACCAGTCAAACCCATTTGTACGTATCCGTAATAAAAGCCACCTCTCTTGGCCTAGAAAAAAGTTCGTGAAATTTATAAGAAGTTTTTTCACGATTTCATATTGTTATCTAATCGTCTTCTTCAACAGATCATCAGTACCTTGAAAAGTGAATTTGCTGGGAGTGATCTTCGCTCTCTATATTACTTTCTCGGTATCCATGTCACTCGTCATAAGAATGGTCTGTTTCTTTCTCAACAACAATATGTGACTGATATCCTGAATCATGCCTCCATGGTGGATTTCAAGCCTGTTAATACACGTACTCAGTCACCTCAACTAGGCTTTGATTCTTCTTCCAAGCCATTTCATGTCGCAGTATTGTTGGTGGCCTGGACATTTCCTTTGCAGTTGATACTGTTTGCCAATTTATGCATGATCCACATGACTCTCTTTGGCAAGCTGTGAAGCGCATTTTGCACTGAATCGAAGGTACTTTTGATCATGGTCTTCATTTGCCCTCTGCTTCTGTCGATACTGTGGTTGGTTACAATACCCATTGGGCTGGTTGTCCTGTGGTTATTGTGTGTTTCTAGGCCTTAATCTGATCACCTGGATTGCTAAAAAGCAACATACAGTCTCTCGTAGAAATGCAGAATCTGAAAATGGTGCCTTAGCTGCTGTTGTTGCTGAGATTCGTTGGCTTCGTTCCCTTTTTACAAGATCTTCACATTAGTCCTTGCCGGCCCATTGAGGCAGTCTGCGATAACATCTCTGCTATGTATCTCGCTGTTAATCCTATTCAGCACGCTCTCACTAAGCTTATTGCGGATGATTTGCATTTTGTTCAGGAGCATTTTACCAGGGGTGATATTGCCGTTCGTTTTCACTTCAACATGTGCATAATTCTCAGGGGAGAAAAAAAAATTGCCAGCACCAGATGCATTTTAGAGATAAAACCAGGAGTCCCCTGGAAGCCAATCAATCAGTGGTTGCACTTTAGATTTTCTAAAAACAGGATGCAAGTTCCACTAAGAAAGAAAATTTTCTTTACCCGGAAAGAAAAACATGAGAAGGCAATTCTGTTTGTTCAAGGAAAATTTACGAATTGGGCAGGCAATACAGGAAACTAGCAGAACCATAATGTACAAATGCTACAAACAAGACTATTCAAGACCTGCAAGATTACGAGGATCAAATATATACAATGCCTGGGTGAAAACTCTACAAATGCCAACAAACCAACCTAAATTTTCTTCTTCAATGCTGACCAGCATGCTTGTTCATTTTACAAATCTCACTGCCTATGCTGCTGGGGTATACAAAGGCGGCGTCAACACAGAGACCTCCTTTGGTGTGAGTGCAATCAATCTGAGTCATTGAAAATTTGATCTTCATTAATTCGCTTGGACGATCGACAACAAAATCCCCAACATGGTAGTAAACCCAATTCCCGGGGTTGTCCAAAAAGCATTTGGATGCTGCACGTTGACCATCAGAAGTTGTTAGCTGGAATCTTACAGGTTTTATATCCCAGCCGTGGATGTGCTCAGAGTTACAAACTCTACGACCCATTCTCTTTGAGGACCTGCCAAGCTGGAGTCTGAAGAATAGGCTATACATCCCTTTTGGAAATTCAAACTCGAACTCTCCATCTATTTCAAACCACCAAATCTGTTGAAGATATGCAACTGTGTGGAATCTAAATCCAGAAAGAGGAACAATATATCAGTCCAATGTTCCTTCTAGCATTCAGAGTCCAAAGACATAAAGACAACCATAAGCAGGATAATAAATACATAGTTCAAATTGTTCTAAATAAACAGAATTCTCTCTTGCTGGTATGTTGTTGAAAGAAAAATTAAATAGTGTCAGACTAAATTCAATAACGGCAACTCAATTCAATAAACTAAAATATATCAGTACATAGAATGAACAATCTCTAATAAGTGCAAACAGCAATTTGTGGAAATGAAATTGAGTTTATTCAAATGTACAAACTTGCTATCATAAAAGCCAAGAATTTGAAATTTGATTGCACAGAAGGCATCATGCCAAACCACCAAAAAAAGCCTGATTCTCTGAAGTTTTCCTTAGACAATATTTTCTCCGTGTCCCATTGGATCTGACAATCCAATGAAAAAACGAAAATTTAATTTTTTTGTATAAATATATATATCACCTTGATTCTTCAGTAGAAATGTGATTCCAATATCTCCTGTCATCAATCCCAGTAATAGCCAACCCCTTTGAAGAAATTGAAAAGCAAGCCCCACCAGTATTCTTATCCAGCCATACCTCCTGTAAAAGGCCAAACCATCCAATCTTATTCTAAACAAAACATACACGGGATTCAAAGACAGAAAGAGACATACCTTTGTGCCACCATCAAAAGGATTAGGCCTGCACATCCTGGCATAAACATCTTTCTTTTCCAAACCCACTACAGTCTTCTCATCTAACACTTTCTCACATATAAACTTATAATTTGAAGGCAACTTTGATTCCCATATAAAATCAGCTGAAGAAGCACCATGAAAAGCCCGATTCAGACGAGCCAATTTGCAGATATCAGGTGGGTCCAAGTGCATTAGAACTAATGCTAAGCAACTCTCTGGTATGTCACCAAGCCTTGGCTTCGAAGAAGGACCCTCTCCATTTGTATCACACAAAGTAGCGCAAGATAAATTAGCACCCATCGAAAAAGAAAGAAAGAAAACAAATCCCCTTAAATCCAAAACCCTGATTTTGATCCAAGATAGAAACTTTCAGCCAAGAATTTGGGTACAAAATTAATGGGTCACGAAAGTTGAAGGTGACAAGAAAAGGAACAGAGGGCCCTGAATTTGAGATAGTGTTAGGTACTTATATGGAGTCGAAGAGTGGTTAAAACTTAGAGCTGGTTTGGTACAGTTGAGTTTGTGATGATTCAGCTGCTCCCGTATTTTTGAGGTGGACAAACTGGAATCTTATCCAGTGGTGAGCAGCAGGACAGCATTGTGAAAACCGAAAGTCCTAGGTTTTAAAATTCCACGCTTGTAGACAGCGCGTGTAAATGTTTCCTTAAATACGTGGCATATTTATGTTTTTCTTTTTTCACCTAAAGTGGATTAAAATAAAAAATGTCTCATGTGATTGATTGAGCTCTCCTAACTTGTAGTTGAAATTCTGAAATGTTGTCTTAACATGCAAGATTGGATTACATGTTTTTAGCTTCTCCAAGGGCAACATTGTTTGCATATAAATGGTGTTGAAGATGCCAATATACCTACTTATAATTTAATTAATTGGTTGTTTTTAAATGATGATGATCATATATTATTAAGTTATTTTATAAAATAACATTGGGTTATTTTTTATAATAACATGATTATATGTTCAACCCTTGTCTAGAAAAAAAAATAAAAATTAATTCAGTTCACTAAAATAATCTGAAAATTCATTAGGATAATCATATTAGAAATTCATGTGTTTTAAAAATGAATTTTACTTCAAAATATATCATAATATTTTATTAATTTTTTTATCTTTGATATTAGTTCATTAAAATCATAAAAAATTATTAAAAATATCAATTTAACAAAATTTTAAATAAAGTTCATCCAAAAACAAAATTAAAAATAATCATTTATTTTTAAAAGTAAATTTTATTTGAAAATATATCAAAATAATTTTTAATTTTTTTTATCTTTGACATCAACGCATCAAAATTATCAAAAAAACATATTAATTTAACATGTTTTCTAAGTAAAATTCATCCAAAAAAAGAATCTACCACTCACTCACTTGAGACACAAAGGGATGAAAATGTTTATGAAAAATTGCAAATTGGGATTTTCCAAAGACACTGTACAGTCAGCGTCGAACAAGCACACGCTCTAACTAGACAAGTATACCTTTGAGCCAACTCATGGCATGTGTACTCGGTGGCTTTGTTTTATTACCTCTCCTCTCTGGATAAGCTTGCGGGTGGGCACGTAATACGTAGTTCATCGTCTAACGTGCATTTCGCATGTAATGACATACTGTCTCTCCACTTGAAGGACTCGAGTTCGGCAAGGCGGATTGCCTGGGCCACTTGTGTTTGTGCTTGGTTCCTTGAACTCCATAGATCTTCTTAATATATATATATATATATATATATATATATGTATATATATTAAAATCCTTTTTCTTCGAAGAGAACAAGGCAAGAATCAGCTAAAAACCAAAAGATTATATTAGCATGCAGTCTCGTGATTTTTTCAAAATCTTGGAGTTGTTTTTAAGTCAACTTTTGCTTATCGAAACAGCTGACTCCATCTATTCAATTATTAGAGGAGGAGATGGATAATTAATTCCACGTGTGAAAACCAGGTTGAGAACCTTGCTTTGTCATGTGATTTGATGCGACTAATTGCGTGGTCCAGTTAATGCTAGTCTGGCTAAATTAACAAAATTAACCCAATAATAATATTATCCTCCATTGTAGCCGAGTGAGGAAGCTAGCCCAGCGCAGTACTGACCATTCACGGCAATTTGCTAGGTCACGGTGTCGCAGGGGGGTCTGCCAATGGCGAGAGATGGGGAGAGTTTATTGATATATACTCCTTATAATTATCAATTAGTGTATGAACAATCAAAGGGCTTAATTAAAAGATTTAAAAGGACGTATAATTCTATATTGATAGTCCACCAATCAATAATCAACACGATAACATGTTGCATGAATATTTGATATTTGAGATGGAATGAGTTCGAAATCATCTACTTACGGATTCATCAATTTCTTCTTGAGTTCCAAATCAAGATCAGGTGATGCATGCAAGCGTAAGTATATTATCACAATCTGGTCGCTTCCATATACTAAATAAAACAATGGTTGGACAAGGAGCTAGAAGACGACGACTGAGTTCAAAATATCCTGTTCTTTGGCTCCTATCCTAGATTTGTTGAATTATTGAATTTTCAATGAACAAAACCACCCTCATCTTCTTCTTTCTTCCTTCGGAGAAAGAAAGATTATTGATCAGGTGAGCTTGACTTGTCACAAACCTAAAATTACAAAATAATAGTGAGTTTTGATATGAATCTACATGGGTTATGAGTAAATAGTAGTGTGTTTGGTATTGTAATACAATATATTTTTTTAAATTATTATTTTATTTTTTTGATATGCATCACATTAAAATCATAAAAAAACATTGATTTAATATTTTTTAAAACCAAACATACCCAAAAAAAAAAAAACAAACAGTGTGTGATCATTTACTAATCGATGGATACACAAGCATCTTCATGAGAAGAAAAAAAAAAAAACTTCAGTCCTCACAATAATGGGCCTGATGACAAGCCTCGAGTTAAGTTTTCTTCTATGGACCTATATCCCAACTTAAGGACCAAAGCAGAAATTAGCCCAGGCCTTCCTTGAAAGGTTATGAATACAAGTTCCGATCAAGCTGTATATGGGCCTATAGCATTCTGTTTCTTCCTCTCCCATCGGCCATCGGCAAGCAAAAATCCGGTAGAATTTTGTTTCTGTTTTGCGTGTACAAATAGATGGATAAAGCAAGATTAAAGCAACTTCTATGGGGTCGGTTTTAGGGCCCATACCCAACCCGGCAACCCCACGAGAGGGGCTCTTGGTGCCGGGACCTCCCTTCACGTCGTCAGAGATCCTTGTTCATGCACAAGTTCCTTCTCCCTTGTCTGAACAAATCGAAAACCCCGAATAAAGAAAGGCACAATTCATCTTTATAAAAAGGGCATTTTTCATATTAAAAACTATTTACGTCTGAGCAACTTGAGTGTTACAAATGAACCGTACATGTCTCTTCTGATTAACAATTACGGTGAGTTACCAGCGATAATGGCTTGTGTTAAAATGAAAATGGGTAATTGTGGCTGAAATTAATGAATTTTTTGAGTTTATAGCTGTAAAATAAATAGAGAAATCTCCAAAATCGCTCGTAAATTTAATTTTTTTATTTTTAATGAAAAATGATACGTGCTAAAACTGGATTGGAACATCTTGAGAATGTCAGACCACCCTTCATTAGCGATTGATGATGCCACCTGAAACTAAAAGGTGGTCGCATCCCGCCCCCACACGGCGCGTTACATTTGAGGTTTGATTTCACAGTTTTTACTGCTTAAAAAACAACGATACAATCTGCTTAGAGAACCGTGCAATCAGTCTTTTTAAGTTTTTTTATTTTTTCAGTTTAAAATTAATTTTTTATAGTTTTATATTAAAAATAATAATAATATATTCTCAAATAAAAAATATTTTTAAAAATATCATCTACCGATATAAAAAATACACTAATAATTTCTGGAATGATTGAACTATGATAAAAGAAAAAACTTATGTTGGATATAACTAAATTATGTTCTGAATAAATTAATCTAATTTATTTTAAATTAACTAAAATAATATCATTAAAATAATTTTGGTCCTCAAGTTTATTCATACGGGTTGGAAAAATGCATGCTAGTAGTTTTAGATTAAGGGTGGCAAAGCATCGGTTGATCATTTTTCCCAGATATCTCTCTACCTCTCTGCCAGTGCAGGCCAGTTACTGGACTGGATTTTTCAAAAGCTTTGGTGGCTCCGATGCTGCACCCTTTAAACGCCAATCGCCTCCTCTCCCCCGAGTTGGTCTGCCAAGCAAAGATTTAATGACTTATTCTTGAGCCTAGTTATAATCTGTTATTTAGATGAACTTTGAGGTTAGTTTTGCAACAACTATATTCTTCCAATGAATCACAGACAAATTCAGTCATTTTTTTGTTAAAACCTAATTAATGAACCAGGTAACTTTAAATTTGTTTTTAGAATTATTTTGATTGCCAATTTTGTTCACACAGTCAAGTATGCTCGTTAATGATAGCCTGGAATGGAATGGGGATGGAGAACTAGAGAGAGAATTCAATTTATATATTTAAAAAAAAATACAATGAAATTGTTGATTGTTTATAAATAAAAAAACCGAGAAATTTTATATTTTATTTGATGGAGAATTTTTATTTTATTTTTCACATGATTATTGTTATTGTATTATTTTTTTAATTGTTAAGATTTTCTAGGTTTTTAGGAGTTCTAAAAGAGTCCAACATGTAGTACCCTAGTAAAACAAACATAATTTTTAATTCTATAATTAGATCAAGTTGATATTTTGATAAAATATTCTAAAGGCCCTGTATCATATAGGGTTAAGATTTCATAGTCATCAGAGGTTAGTGACGTTTTCAAATAAAACCTAAAATTTATATTTTGAGATTTTGTTTTATTTTTCTTATTATATTTGGGTTCTTTTTTCTATTTAGATTAGGATTTTTAAATTAATTGGGATTTTACTATCTATGATGTTTTTCTTATATTTAAACAACTTCGTAGGCTATTTTAGAGATTGAAGATTAGTAAATTAAAGATTTTTATGAATATTTTAGATTTTTCTATACAATTAAGGGATGTAAAACTTTAGGGATTGAGGAACCTTAGTTTTTATCTATGTTATATGCTGCATTAATTGGTATCAAAATAGCTTGACTTGTTTGATGGACGTTAGAAGTCCACCCCACGATGCAGAAGTGGAAGCCATTTAGGACGTTGTGAGGGCTCAAGAGCAGTGTATTCATGGGGAATGAATTGGTTGGAGCAAGCAATCACATAACTAACATATATAGTTCGATTGATAGGAGGCTCAAACAGGGACGTGAAAAAAAAAACGTGTCTAGAAATTTATCTCGAAGTCGACCTAATCCTAAACCTATTCTTGAAGATCTACCTAGACAACCACTTCTTTATTTGGAAAACTTTAACAAAAATAAAATTTCAAAGTTATCTAATCATGTTAAAGATAACATGGTCAAAGGAGGAGCTGAAAAGCAGTTTTAGTCTTTTGACATTAAATAGGAGAAGATAATGACAAGTTGTGATCTTTTAGTCATAAATGAAGATCTTGCAAACAGTGACATGATGGACACTGTAATTTGTTATAAATCTTTAACAGATGTCATGGAAGATTATCTTGGAGTTTCTTTACATACACGACTTGAAGTATCAGGAATCGCTGATGATGAAGAGATCAAGTTTGAAGTAAAAAAATGTAGAAAGGAACTACAAATGGACTTCATAACAACAAAAGTATAATATTAGATTATGGATTTGTCTTTAACATGCATATACCATAAATTAAATGTTAAAGATAGAAGATCCAAGGCATGCGGCTTCATGATTAAGCTAACAACAATGATATATTCAAAGTATCTATTTAACTTCAGTTTCTGACAATTAACTTGAGAGCGAGTTTTTCACAAGCATATGAGACTAACATAAGGAACTTTCTTCATTATTTTTAGTATAATTATTCTTATTATATTATTTCTTTAATTGTTAAGATTTTCTAGGTTTTGAGGGATTCAAAAAAATCTTGTGTGTAGTATGGTAAAATAAGCATAACTTTTGATTTGACAATTAGATCAAGCTAATATTTTAATATAATATTCTAAAGATTATGTTTTCTATAGAAGGCTTTCAAATTAATAATGTTAAAAAATTATTGTTTATGATTTTTTTTATTTTCCTTGTTGGATTTCTTTTCTATTTAGATTATAATTTTTTATTTAATTAGATTTTACTAACAATTGTAGGCTATTTCTTAGGACCAAGATTATTGAATTAAAGATTTTTCTGAATATATCAAAAAAATTTATGCAATTAAGTGTTGTGACCTTAGAAATTAAGAATTATAGTTTCTTTCTTTACAATTTAGTACTGTAAAACTTTAGAATTTTTTTAAAAAAAATGCTAATTTTTATCCATTTTATATATTTTGTTGGTAATTATCAATATTTATTTACTGAGGATGAATAAAGAGAAAGAGAAAAGAAAATACACAAACTTAGATAAAAATATTTTCACTTAGTTTCAAAACTTTTTTTTTTCATTTTATCTCTTCATTCTATATCTACATCTTTTCCATAAAATAAATATTGAAGTATAAGGAAAAACACTCAATAGGAATTTTTATTTTATATTATAAAAAGGACTGTTATATCACCAAAGCAAATACTAATAAAAATAATAGAAATAGAAATTAGATTTATACAAAAGGAAACGATAAAAAAAAAAAAAGGTTTAAAAATTGACGAAATAGGAAATACGGGGCAAAGAATCCGAACTGATTTACGCCCACATTAAAAATCACACACATTCTATTAATTATTACACGCTTCAGCAGAACTCTCTGTCTTATAAACAACCTTTAAACCACTCTCGAGGGGAGCGTGTTCTTCAATCTCCCTCCTCTTTAGACTCCCCTCCTTTCTTGGCTTCCATCCATAATCTACCTCTTGCAAAGTTCACTCGTCACTCTTACCTTCAATCTTCCTCTCCCTCTCTCCCTAAAAAAAAAAAAACCACGCACATACATTTATATATCCAATATCAATAAATATATGCGAAAACACACGCATTTATCTCTTTGATCTCTTGTTATTGAGGGGTTGGTTCTGCTTTTGTTTGGTTTTCAATGGCATTACTATCTCCTTTTTACCTCCCACTCAAAGCCAAGAAACTCAATCTTTACAAAATCACCTTAACCATAATCCCATGTACAATCTTTTATTTGGTAGGTTTTTATCAGAGCTCTCGTGGCAATGTCCCTGTTAGCAACACATCATCATCATCAATCAACGAAGTTTTTCCATGCGCCCCACCAGATCATAAAACCACAACGCTGGACTTCGAGGCACACCACTTTGCTCCGGACCCGCCACCTCGGGTTGCGCGTGCACATCACCTCCCGCCATGTGACCCTAAATACAGTGAGCACACCCCATGTGAGGATGTTGAACGTTCGCTGAAATTCGATAGGGATAGACTTATATATAGGGAGAGGCACTGCCCCGAAAGCCATGAGATTTTGAAGTGTCGTGTGCCGGCTCCGTATGGTTATAAGGTGCCATTTAGGTGGCCGGAGAGTAGAGAATTCGCATGGTATGCTAATGTGCCCCATAAAGAGCTGACGGTTGAGAAAAAAAACCAGAATTGGGTTCATGTTGAAGGCAAGCGGCTCAGGTTCCCAGGTGGAGGAACAATGTTTCCTCGCGGTGCTGATGCCTACATAGATGACATAGGGAAGTTGATCAATCTCAAAGATGGGTCAATAAGGACTGCCATAGATACTGGTTGCGGGGTACGTAACGTCCTTACTCTAATATCCCAGCCCTACTTTTTTACAGTCTTTCCAAGAGACGGACCGCCCGGTCCATGAGGAACCGGTGGTTTAATGTTACTTGTAGCTATTTCGAGTTCTAGTTTTATCTTTATTATTGTTGAAAAGGTTAAAAATAGATCATTTGCCGGTGAGGCTGGCTGAACATGGAGGTTAGATTTTTTTATTTTTCTAGTTCTGTGGCAATGGGAAATTCTACGGCATTAGTCTAATTTGATGTTGTTCCTCTTTTATTATAGTGGTATATTTTGAAAAATATTAGGGTGGCCCAAGTTTCAGTTCTGGAGACAATAATTGAACAGTATAAGGTTTAATTTTCACTAGTGGCCTCGTTAAATGGAAGAAATGCCAGTGGTTGGTGGGAAGAAATGGTAAAATAGTTAGTGGAAATTTGGGTAAAATATTCGATCTGGAAATCGAGGTTCCATGCTATATGTACTGCAATCATGGTTGGCCAACCATCTTTGAACTAGAAAACCCTTAGGAGGCCGAACACGAAATCTCGATGCATTTCCTCTATATAGCAGGCAAAACAAGCTTAAAGTGTGGAACTAGGCAAAATTAATTTTATTTTTGTTCTTCAAGTAAAACAACCAAAATAAGCAAATCAATTCACTGTTTGAATAGACAAGGTTGTGTTGTGCGTGTTCTTCACTAAATTAAATTCTTCGATCTCAAGTAAAGTGGTTCCTAAGAGATAATCATGATTTGTTTATAGTTTCGTATCGTTTAATTTTAGGGAATGCCTTTTGCTTATCCAAGTTACCCAAAAGCAATCACTAATTAATTAGTTCAGCCTACTTGCCATTTGAAATCGAGTTTGATTATTAAAAACTTAGGTAAGAAAAACACATTGTTTAACAGGATCAACCTTCCCATGATGTGCTGTACAGCCACCCCCTCCCTTTTAATTTTTATTGACTTTCTCATAATTATCTTTCATTAATCAGGACTATTTTAATATGATTATTCCAAGGGTTATCTAAAGATAATCAAGTTGACTTGTTCAATACACGTTATCATGCAAATTGTTTTTTTCATGCATGATGTAGTCATGTTGACCTTGATTAATTGCCCTGTTCGATTACTTGGCCTTTCTGTTTGATTAATCCAGTCCCTTTATTTAATTTGTATGATTTTAATGCTCTTTATTTTTTATCAGCTTGTTTTTACTGACGTTAATGTCGCAGGTTGCAAGCTGGGGAGCTTACCTTCTCTCAAGGAACATCCTGGCTGTGTCATTTGCACCAAGAGACACTCATGTGTCTCAGGTGCAATTTGCTCTTGAGCGTGGAGTCCCTGCATTGATTGGGATTATTGCTTCCATAAGGCTACCTTACCCTTCAAGATCTTTTGACATGGCTCATTGCTCTCGCTGCCTTATTCCTTGGGGCCAATATGGTAATCCAAATTGCAGACATGCATTAACTTCTCGGTTATTTTATGATGCATTATGATTTGATTTTTGAGAATTATCTGAGCAGATGGTCAGTACTTGATTGAGGTTGATAGAATTCTACGTCCCGGCGGGTACTGGATTCTTTCCGGGCCACCAATTAACTGGGAAGCTCATTGGGAAGGTTGGAATAGAACACGTGAAGATCTTGGAGCGGAGCAATCTCAGATTGAGAAGGTAGCTAGAAGCCTTTGCTGGAAAAAATTGGTGCAAAGGAAAGACATTGCCATTTGGCAAAAACCCACTAATCATATCCATTGCAAAGTTAACAGGAAGGTGTTCAAGCGCCCGCTCTTTTGCAAGTCACAAAATCCAGACATGGCATGGTAAGGACTTTTCAATCCTTGTTTCTAATGTCACATGCCTTGGAAATCACTCTGATTGCAAGTGTGATGGCATAAAGACGGTGTTCCTTGCTTTAAATAACGAGTTTACTTTTGCAACAAGCGCAGGCAAAAAATAGAAAAAGTAAATTGCATAAGAAAAGAACACTCGAGTAGTGATACCAAAACCAACTGGATTATAAAGATGGTACCAGCTGGCCAGTTGAAGTAGTAACTCTTTAGTTGGAATTTCCTTCTTTATGACTCCCAACCTTGTTAGCTAGCCTTTTCACCCACCTAAACTCTAATTTAGTTGACACTCTTTTTTCCTGCCTTCTCTTTTGTGCACTTTATGCTTTGTTTTTGTTGCTGAAAAAGAGTAGCGATTACATCACTTTCAAAATAAACAATTTATCCCTCGAATCTCCTGTGATGCTTAATTGCTTTTACACTGTTTGATTTATTCTTATTGTTTTTGTTTTGTAGGTACACCAAGATGGAGACATGTTTGACACCATTGCCTGAAGTGTCAAACATTAGAGATATAGCTGGTGGGCAGTTAGCAAAATGGCCAGAGAGATTGAATGCAATCCCTCCAAGGATTAGTAGGGGAAGCTTGGAGGGAATTACAGCTGGAAATTTCATTGAAAACTCAGAGCTGTGGAAAAGAAGAGTAGCGTATTACAAGAAGATTGACTATCAGCTGGCACGAACTGGACGGTACCGTAACTTGCTTGATATGAATGCGCATTTAGGAGGGTTTGCAGCTGCACTTGTTGATGATCCCTTGTGGGTTATGAACGTTGTCCCTGTCCAGGCAAAGACCAATACTTTGGGGGTCATTTTCGAGCGTGGCCTAATTGGAACGTATCAGAATTGGTATGCTTCTAATCTCAATCTAATTGGATATAAGCAGTTTGATTAAGGGATCAGTTAATTTGGATTTCACTTAACCAAGGGTGATTAGGTAGCTTCACTAATCAAGGAACATTTCAAGACAAGCATTAAACAGGAGAAGTCATTGTATACCTCCCTCAATGAGCTCCTTTTTAACTGTGTGAAGAAAACTTAGAATTATCATATACATAATTGTTGCTAGGTATCCTAGAAAAGCAGCAGGTAAACCACCCAGACCCACGAGGCCACAGCTGCTTTTTGGTGGTTGCTTTTACGGATGGTATTGAACTTTCAGATTAGTCTATTATTGGCAAAACTTGTTTGTCATTACTAGTGAGACATCAAACAAGCTGAAGGATAATGTATGCTATTGAAAGTATTGGTAATTGTAGTCCTTGATCTGTCACATGCTCAAGCTCTTTCAGTCATGCAGGGGGTTGTTGCTAACTGCTACTGTTTTTGTCTCTTTTTGCAGGTGTGAAGCCATGTCTACTTACCCGAGGACTTATGACTTTATTCATGCTGATTCTGTTTTCAGCCTCTACAAGGATAGGTAATTTCTTAATGTTATTATAATGTGGGTTCGGCTAGATGGGCTCGTGCACGTGAAGATACTGATCCTTGCCAACTGATGCTTGACATTGCAGGTGTGACATGGAAGATATTCTATTAGAAATGGATAGGATTCTGAGGCCAGAAGGGAGTGTTGTTATGAGGGACGATGTCGACATCCTGATGAAGGTCAAGAGTATCATAGATGTGATGCAATGGGATGGCAGGATTGCGGACCATGAGAGCAGCCCTCACAAGAGGGAGAAGATTCTTTTTGCAACCAAAAAGTACTGGACGGCGCCAAAACCTGGCCAGAATCAAGGGCTGGTTGTTTCTTAGAGATGGAGATTTCTTTCATTCCTTCTTTTGGTATCTTAATTCTATTCCATTCTTAACCTCGAACGATTCTTTGATACCCAGTTGGTTTGTATTCTTGAATACATGAATGAAGGGCCTTCTTTTACAGAATGCTTCTTTCATGTTTTTTTTTTTTTTTTTCTGAATCCACACTCTAATTGCCAACTTGCCTTTAAAATTGAATAATTTGGTGTTGTTCATAACTTGGACAACGACGGAACAGTTTTGAGGAAATTACACCGGGGAACGATAACAAACTGCATAAAAAGCAACATCATAAAAGGATTGCCAATCAAAAAGCAACATCACTGACTTGCATTTGCAAGTAAAGCAAGACTATGTGGGCAAGTGGTTGAATCATTAACAGTCAGATGTTGCTCTTAGCAGATCTCATCTCACATTTGACACATATGTACAGGACCCAGCCAAACATCAAAAACATATACCGAGTTTAATCCCACATTCAGTCACCTCCGTGGTGTTATCATCACTCTTAACCATGTATTACAGGCTCACTGAACAAACACGATTACATTTTGGAGGTCCGTACTTCACAAGGGACTCCAAAACTAAATCAATTCCAGAAACAACGCTTCCTGTTTGTTGGTGAGACCGAGTTCGTTCAAACTTAGAGAGATGTCACTGACAGAAAACGCACGCCTGGGATACGGCCTCACCTGTCCAACAACAAAATGGAAGAATGAGTTGGAACGCATATAACAATCTATACGTCTTATTGAAAATGGTTTAGCATACAAGGAGAAAGAACAATCTCTTTCAAATAATCAAATACCATTGCCCTACAATAGGGATTAGAATAGCAGGCTGAATACTGCATGCAAAAAATAGTACAGCCAGATAATGAAAAAGACCATCAACCTCCTATCATAGAGATGATGATTTAATATGTTTGTTGGGAACCTGTAACATTTAAGAACCTTAGAACTGTAGATCTTTTTATAGAATTCCATGCCTGCATTTTAAATTCCCAATAAAACTGCCAAGATTTTCGTTCGCTATGCGTCCCTGCTGGGAATCCTCCATCTTTCCATTCCCATGTGATCCATTATCTTACTGGATAACCTATTTTGCATAACTTTCACTTCTAAATGCAACTAAATAAAACATTACAAATGCAAGAACAGTTCCCAGTTACCAGAACAACATTATAATCATGCCAATCAGTAATAGCAAAAAGGTCCCACCAAGCTACACATGTACATGCACGACCACTGACCATCTAGCGCAACTACTACACAAATTCATGGAAAAGTTGTAAGAATATTCAAAGACCAAACCACAACTGTTTTCAACCTAACTGATATGAGCAAGGAAGATCAAATTAACACTCACCACCCTGTAAGTTCCAGGCTTCACAGCTCTACCAACATCGATGAAGTCAAAAAGTAACTTCATACAAAAACAAGAAATTAGAGGAGCCAAGAGGGAAAAAAAAAACACGTGCACTCTTTAAGATTTGTGGCATAATACCTGAAGCTTGTCAGACTTAAGAAAGCGACGGCCATGGCGGTTTCCATCTGGCATACGGACAAGAAGAGTTACTGCATTCTTGTCATCTGGAGCAGGTTCTTGTTTAAGTGAAGCTTCTTTTGCTGCTAGTAATCTCTCAAATTCCTGTTATCATGAGAGTATGTGTGTAGATATGTGTCTAATGCTTCCAAACTATCATTTTAATACAGATAGTGTTGGATACAATAAACACCCAGCCAGGTATAAAGGTTTACCATTCAAATGGAAGGAACAACAATATTTCATGGATGTTTAAGACGAGACAAAGATTCAGTCAAATTCTAATTCCATTGTTAACTAAATCAGTGTAAAATTTTGTACTTTATATTCTAATCGTCTGATACAAGTCTTTCTACTAAAATTATTGTGGTTTAGGAAAATAATGTATCCAACTACTTTAACAGAGAGTCTAAATAGATATAAAAAAATGTAACAGAAGTTATCATTTTTGTTTCTTAAACACATGATTTCCTAACACTAGTATTACATCCAAGTTTGTTTCCCGGCCTCATGAAATAAAGAGTAATCATATGCAAAACAATTTTTTTAAACAAAACATCATGAATACAGACATGAAATAAATGGCCAGGAAGTTGAGTTTGAAGTGCCACTGCTGCAATTGTCAGTATTACTAGTATTACATCCAAGTTTGTTTCCCAGCCTCATGAAATAAAGAGTAATCACATGTAAAACATTTTTTTAAACAAAACATCATGAATACAGACATGAAATAAATGGCCAGGAAGTTGAGTTTGAAGTAACACTGCTGCTATTGTCTGTATCCATGATGTTTTCGTTAAAAAAAATTACATTATACAGAGCATTACTCTAACATAAAACATACGATCTAGGATGGCTACAAAAATCTATCTTTTTTTAACGATGAAAGTGAATCTTTGTTTGGAACCTGCTTAAAAAATCCTTTTCCAGTTGCATCTATATGACAATAACAGTATTAAACCAAGTATTGTAGTTCTTTAAGCACAAAGAATATAGAAGACAGAATGAGGTAGTTAAAAATTAAAACTGTGGCCTCAAACAATATTTCAACTACAAAGATATCACATCTCATTCAAATAAAAACCTACAAGGACAAATTATAAATGGAATAAAGATAATCAAATGTCAAATATTCAAATTATGTTAAATACTCAGCAATGCCATAGCTCTATGTATTACCTCTCCTTCAAGCATCTTATTTTGAGATTCTCCTTCCTTTGAGCAAGAAGTTTCAGCTCCCTTGAGGACATCAACATCTTTTTCTCCATCAGCCAACAGAGACGCAAGGTACTCATCATTCTGCCAGTAAGATTTGACCTATTGTCTCAGAGATGATACTATAATGAAAATGCAACCATTAGCAGAAAGACAGAACCTGTTGGTTTAGTAATTGCTGAGCCACATGTGAGGGTGATGGCAAAGGGAGCTGTTGATTGAGACCTTTACTTTTGTCCGGAACACCTTGCTGGCGAAGTGGACGTCGTAATAAAGTCTCTTCAGGGATTTCACCAAAAAGTGCCTCCTCAAGCTGCATCGCTTCATCAAACTCCTTGGAAGAAATGCAACCCCACTTTATTGCAGAGTAGGGTGCAAACCAAATAATTAGTGTATCAGTAACAGAGTTTAGTATCTTTCTTCAACATGAGCTACCTAAAAATTCCTCTCCAGGCTTTTCACTCACCAATTGCTGCTCTTGCCCACGTTTAGCTCCCGCTTTCAATGTTGAGCTCTCAGGCTTTGACTTCTAAAGAAAAGGAGAGGGAAAATAAATAAACAAAGGGTCCTTCATTACATTTTACTTCAAAGGGGAAATAATCAGGAGCGTGTACAATATATATTGCATGTAAAGTTTCTAATTGTCTTCTTCTTCCTCCTGCCCTATGTTTTCTATTATAGCTCTCATCGTCAAAACAAGGCGGCATCTTAGCAGATAACTACTTGCAAAAAGCTTTCCATATGAGGAATTTTACACACAATCAAGAAGAAGGGCCTAGGTTCTCCACCAGAGTGCCTTATATCAAATGCAATAACAAACACATTCTCAAAAATTTTGGTGACTGCCCATTTTTTGAGTGACATATTTATACGTGTACATCTTTGTGCATCCTTATGTATTTTAAAATTGACCAGTATAGTACATACTTTCTCTCTTACATGATTAGTTTTCTCAGCCCTTCTGCTTGAACCATGAACTCCCAGTAGTTTTCGATCTTCCAACGTCTGATCACGCATTGCTTTTTCTTGTTCCGCTGTCTGAAAACAATTCATGATTAACAGAAACAATGACCATGGATGTAGAAACCACAATCTGAGAAGGAAAAATATAGAAACCTTCAAGGACAACTCTAGTGCACGAGCAAACTCATCATCTTCCACGTGAAGCTGCCTCTGCAAAAGCCCAGTATCAAATAAATTGTACATCAATGTACAAGACAGGCATAAAAAAAGCATAAACACAATAAATAGATCAAAAAGAAGAAGTTAGCTTTGATATATGTACAGTGAACTTCATTATTTACAGACATGACCCAATTTTACCTCCTGGGTTGAAGCCTCAATGGCCATCTGGATCATCTCTTCCTCAACATCATCACCATAATGATGTGATTCAGCATCCATTGTGCTCCTTCCATGAATTTGTGAGCCGTGTGTTAATGAAGTTCCACTCACACCACCAACTCCATGCCCCGGTCCGGAATGATAAAGCTGCCCATGGCCATTATTAATCTCACCATTGGGTGAAAACTGTGGTCCCCTACTAGTAGGGAAAACAGAAGCACCAATTTGGCTGTACAGATTTCTCCTATAGTTAGGATCAAGAAGTAATGAAGGCCTAAAACTTCTAGCAGCAGATACGAACGGTAAAATCCCACGCTGTCCAGATTGCATTTGATTTCTCGTATCAGCAAAGTTATTTTGAGGGGAAGCAGCAGACAATTGATTTCTCCTAAACAAATGCAAAACATATTATTAAAATAAAAAAAAAAACACACTGCTACAGAATGCACGATCCATTTCTTGCTTAATTGCGGATGAGAAATCGAGATAAAATAAAATAAAATAAAATATCTATGATTTTTTTTGCAAATATACGTATCATTAAAAAAAATGATGCCGTACGCGTTTGCTTCCAATTCAATAAAATGAGCATTCACAGCCTGATCAAGATTGCCTCCATATTCCTGCTTACCAAACAAATTTAGATCTGTTAACAGAAAATCATAATGATCGCTAAGTAGGAATATTCACATTGCAACAAATTTAGATAGAAATAAAAAATTAACTCGAAATTAAAACCCTAAAAAACAAAGTAATGCGTTGATTATTTCAGATTTTGCAGATTATAGCACGATAATTAATGGCAATGGATTATAGATAGTATTATAGAATCAGACTAACAGTATTTTGAGGTTAAGAGTAGCACGAAGTAGATTCAAGAGAGTAAAGGAAAGTGTAGCACCTCCAACTTTCGAACCGCGAGTGAATCAGACGCGCCGGTGATTCTCATGAATGTCTCGATCGCATCCTGAGTTGGTCTCACCATTGCCGTCGATTTATAACGGAAAAATGAAAGAGAGTGTGTTTTGAACAGAAAGAGAGGAAGGGAGGGTTTTGCCGTTTCAGTGGCTTGAAATGCGGGCCGGGGCGGTAGAAACTGAAAAGAGCAGCAATGCACTGGTTTGCTTTCGCGCCCTCTTCAACTTTTTGTCACCGAAACTCTATTGTGGGACCGTGGTTGTTTTATCATGTCTACGTGGAAAGCTGCTGAGTTTACACGTGGATTATACACTGTGCGTCGTTAGATTCGAGCCTTCTTTATCATGCTTGCCAGCAGTAGCTTCTGCGATGCTCTGCGGTAACGGAATAAGTTGCTTTCTGTTACGAGATGAGTATAAGAAAAACGGATTTTATTTTGTTGATCTCAATCTTACCGAAAGAGAGAAAACTTAAACTTAGCCCCTGAAGTATTGCTTCATTGTCAATCAAGTCCAGAAAATTTTATTTTATCGATCACATCTCGAATTGACATTGGACAATATCACTTTTCCATCCATCAATAGCTACTGACAGTTTTAGACTCCATCCAACTTACGTATACTTGTTAAGAGCTCCCATCATGTGTGTCAAAAATAAACCACGATATTTCGTGATATGATAATTTGAATGCCAGGTCATGGTAAATCTTTCTCCACTTTTCTTTTTATATAATTTAGTAAATTAAAGGAAATTTATTAAAGAGAAATGATAAAATCAAAAACTTTAAGAATCAATAGATGATGGGTGGCGTGTTAATTTATAGTGCGTTAGGTGACGAGTGCAAAATATATTTTTTAATATTATTTTTTATTTAAAAATATATTAAAATAATATTTTTTTAATTTTTAATATTAATACATTAAAATTATCAAAAAATATTTAAAAATATTAATTTAAATGAAAAATAATTTAAAATACTTTTAAAATATAGATTCAGCCATAAAATAAACGCTATTTGAAATTAAAACAATGTTTATTTTACAATTTATCTATATTTTAAAAAATATTATTTTTTTTTCTTTGTATTAATAACTTTAGGATGTTTTTGTATTATTTTAATGTGAAAAATAAATTTTATAAAAATAAAAAAATATTATTTTTATATATATTTCTAAGTTAAAAATATTTTTTAAAAACAACTTTTATCACAACATTTGTCTGGATGTTCCATTTCAACCTCTATTGTTCAAAATTTTCAATTACATTACATGGTACTCTGAAGTGACGTGTCACAACGGAATGAAAGGAATCATCAAGCAAATTAGAAATGCCTCTAGGAGGAGAAGGGGTTGGAAAAGCACGTGCTAGAATCCTAATGGAAGCTGTCATGGTGAAAAATCTGCCCGGAGAGGATTGAGATGACAGGAGGACACACCGTCGTCGTGGAGGATGTCGTCCACGAAACCTGGAGAATCAAGAGGAGCGTGGCAGAAAGGTCATCCACTAGGCAATCAACAGAGCAACTCAGTGATTTTAATGTCTACGATTCTCTGATTGTGATTCGAAATAATTAATAAGCATGCCACAGATACTAAAAATATATGCAACGGAAAATTGCTTTTATAAATTACCATTTCATTTGTGAGTTTTATTTGTATGAAAAATTTCGTGGCAAAAGGTTTGAATTTATACACTTCCGATGCAGATTATATAAATCATGAACAAAAGTATAATCGTGAGAGTGAGATTTGATCCGTCATTTCATAAAAATATGGTTGGTTTGTCAAAAAGTGAATTTTGATAAAGATAATTTTTTTACAGAAAAAATATTAATTTCTCATATTTAATTGTATTGGGAAAAAAATTGAGTTAGGAAAGAAATGATTTCTAAAATAAAAAATACAAAGGGAAATCAATAGGCATGTAGCTATCCAGATTACCAAGTCTCTTGGACACGTCAAAAAAATTAACCATTTTTTCTTGAGCACGCTGGGACTGACCTTATCTGGGCTCCTCAAGGGACGAACCTAGCTTTTCTTGGGCTGATCAAGGGATGGATTCATCCTCCAATGAGTTTCTTCTAGCTTTTTAGAAAAATTTTTCTAAGTACATGTTTCACACTCGATGAGTTTAGAAATAAGAATTCATTCAAAATGAGTTGGGTTCTCATTGGTCACTTAGGGTCCGTTTATTTACACGGTTATGGCTGCATTTTAATTAAAACACAGTTTATAATTGTTTGATAACAAAAAATATATAGTTTGCTGTGTATGAACCCCACATGTTTTTTGCATCTGTAACGCAAAAAAAAAAACAGCATTTTGCTGCTTTGTGTTTACTGTGCATACTAATTGCACTGTACTGAAAAAACAGCATTTTGCTGCTTTGTGTTTACTGTGCATGCTAATTGCACTGTACTGAACAGTGCAATTAGTATGAACAGTATATATAGATATACTATTCATGTGAACAGTGCAATTCATTTGCACTGTTCACGTGAACAATTTTTTTTTCAAGTGTGTTAAAAAAACTAGTTTAGATTAAATTAAATTCACTTGCACTATGATGTTAACAATATTTTTTTTCCAAAAAATTAGTGTAAAATGAATTAAATTTACTCGCACTGTAATATCAATTTTATACCTGATAATATTTTATCTAATTTTATTACACTTATAAAAACTATAGTTCTTATCGAGTGAATTTTATACGTAATAGAATTATAAATTATTTAATAGAATAATAGAAAATATTTTATATAAAGTATTATTTATTTCATGATATAATAGGAATAATTAATTCTACAATATTTAAATTTAAAACCATCAATATTAATATATATTTTTAAATTATTTTATAATCTTAATTTCAAAAACATTCTTAACCAAACACATTAAACTACTTTTTTTCAACTTCAATTTCAATCACAGTTTTAACCAGACACCTATGTTTTCAAACCAACCTCAATTAAAAGTACTTTTTATAAAATAATTTTTTTAAAACCACAACCACAACAGCTACCGCAATACCAAACACACGCTTAAAAATATTGCTAAATATAGGCTCTATCCCCCTGTATTTATCTTACCCTCTTAGGAAATCTTCGAAGTATGGGTTCTTTCATGCCATTTATATACTTGGAATTCTTTTTTTCAACTATGGTGCATACCGTACACGCAGACTCTTCGATATATTATTCAAGGTTTCTACCATTCTTCTCACACGAAGAAAATTCAATGAACTCATTATGATAGCTAAGTATTTTTATAAGTTTTTGTATATTAATATCATAAAAACTTAAAGAATACTGATAAATATAAATTTAACGGACCTAAAAATCTCTAAAGACTATCCTTTCTTGAGCTCAACAAGAAACAAGCCCTAATCCCCTGGCTCTTCCAAAGGGACGGACCAACCTTCTTTAAACACACTCAAATAAATTATCATTTTCTCCTAGGCTTTTTTTAAGGAATGGACCCAACCTTCTCTAGACATGCCCAAGAAAACAAGCTCCCTTGGACACGTCGAAGGGAATAACATCCAATATGCAGACATGTTGAACTTCTCAAAGTCCCAGCAATGGAATTTTGGCAGCCCCCCCTGGATTGCGAACGCTGGTGGTGGCAGCTGATTCTTCAGGTGTTGTGTCTGAGAGGGACCAAGTAAGAAGGCACGTAGCTGAGGCCACGTTGATCGGATACCATATCAGGATGTAGTGCCCAAATTAACCCTTTTCTTGGCTGGCAAACAAGACGCAGAGTAGCTGTGACTCTGTGATCAACGAGATGGATGGTTTGTTGTGGTGGCTACGCATGTGTTTGTTTCTTGTTGCTGCCTGCCATGTCAAGAGAGGAGAGAATTTTGCAACTAATTATTCTGGAGACGAAGAAGGGGGGATTGGTTGATGGGGTCCGGCGGCATTGTTGAGAACACAAGAGAGCAACAGAGAGGCTCCCTGCTCCCCACGTCCATGAAATTAATCGCATACACTGAATTGGAATTCTATAATTTTTCAAGAGACGATGCGTTATCTATGTAACATTCCGTTCGCTTTGACAACAATCGATATCCCACGAAAAAAAACAATAAGTTTTTTATCATTAGAGATTGGGATTTTTTTTATTTGTCTTTTATATAATTTTTTTTGTGAATTTTCAATATAATCAGCGTTGTTTCAAGTTTTGTTTTTTTGCTATTTATTTTGATAAAAATTTTAAATTAATATTTTTTTTTCAATTTTAATATTATATCAATTAGGAATTAACTTTTTTTAGGTTATATCCTTAAAGATTGAGGGTTTTTTATATTGGATTTCGTAATTTTTTCTAGTTTTCTTTTATTTATTTTGATCTCATTGCTTGAACTACATGTTTGGTGATTTTGCTTGGGTTAACTCCATTTGTTTTTCAGCTCTTTTTAAATTTTATATTTTTTCATTCAATATTAGATAGTTTTAGAATCAAGTTGTGTGATGTTTCTTAATTTGCTTTATATTCAGTTATTTTATTTATATGATCCAAATTACAAAGTTTGGTTTGTTAGGTGTTTTTCTGGTCTTTTTTTTAAATTTAATTATCTTTTAAATTTCATCATTTGATACTAAATTAATCTTAGATTTAAATTCTATTTTTTTCTTTTATTTCTACCTGCTCATCCTGATCTTGTGAACTAACTTGCATATTTGTCATGCTTGGTTAGGTTAGCCCAAGTGGATTTTTTTTTTACGTTTTTCTTTCTACATTTGATTGGTTGGGATTTTAATTTCGTCACTTTAAAAAAAATGGTTCTTTTTTTTTTGCAAGTTTTCATGTTTATTTTTTTAAAATAAAATTGGTTCATATATCACTATTTTGTTATCGATCAGGTCTATGTCCCAAGTCATGTTTTCTTAAAAACTTTTTTAAATTATGTTTGCGTCACAAATCCATAAAAAATGTTTTGGCTACCGGTGTAATGCGAGTCTATAAATCTAGTTAAGGACTAAAATGATGCGGATTTTAGGTGGTTTTAGTGTGTGTTTGATATTGTGAAAGTTTTTGTGGTTTTATCTAAAATCTAGGTTTTAAAATATATTTTTAGTTACAATTTAAAAAAGACAGGTTTAAAAAAATACGTGTTTGATTAAAACTGTTATAAGATAGATTTTTATATATAAAACAAATGAAAAATAAATCTTTATAAATAAAAATATATTATTTTAACTCTTACGAAAAATTTTTAAGATTAAAAAAAAATGAAAGCTATTTAACTAAGGGGCTGTTTGTTTTTATAGCCTATGGTCTTTTTAAAATTCTAATTATTTTTTAATTTTTAGATTGTTTTAACTTACTAATATTAAAAATATTTTTTAATATATATATATATATATATATATAAGTGTTACTTGTCAATCGCTACCTAACCATAGTATCAAAATCAAACGGTCTCTTGTTGGTACCGGACAAAATTCCATGTGAAAAGTGAAAACCACCGTCCAGTGTCTGTGTCAAGCAGAAAGAATAGTAAAGTGGTGGCAAATTCACTGATCCAAAATAAGCACAGAAAACCCTAACCCCCAAAATTCTTATTCAATGGAACCCGACGACGAGATTTACGCCAATGGCGGAGCTGATGTTTCTAACAACCGAAACAGACCAATCATTAGCAGCGAACAACTCGACATCGAAGCGTACGCCGGACTGTACACAGGGAGAACAAAAATAACGCGATTGCTGTTTATCGCGGACCGGTGTGGTCAGAATAATAACACGGCGATGAAGATGGAAGCGCTACGAATGGCATATGAAGAAATCAAGAAAGGAGAGAACACGCAATCGTTTAGAGATGTAGTGCATAAGATTGATGGGAGGTTGGGTAGTAATTATGGGATGGATAGTGCTTGGTGTGAGATGGTGGATCGGAGAGCTGATCAGAGGAAAGAGAAGCTTGAGAATGAACTTAATGCTTATAGGGTAAAAGCATTTTATTTTAATTTTTAATTTTATTTTGGGTTTCAGTGATTATTATTTTATTGGTTGCTTTCGGAATTCATTTTATGTTTGCACTTATGCTACAATGCTAGTATTAATAACTGTTTTAGGGGAAAATAATTGAAAAAACATGGTGTTGTGGGTTTGTTTTAGTGATGATTATTTTGTTAATTAAACGTTACTAAGACAGGCGGTGTCTGTTTTGCTATAACAGTAGTCTTAATCCTAAGTTTTTTTTTAGGGGGGGAATAACTGGAAAACAGGTTCGTTTTAGTTTCTATCCTAGAGGCCCCCAAAAAATTTCAGGTGGAAACTTACTTTCGGTTTTGTTGGCTTACTATAGCTTTGTGGACATGTATTTGCTATAAAAGAAGATCACGTGGTTATATCTCTGTCACACTTTTATAGTTTTCCTACCTGTGATGACTATTGAGACTATGATGTAGGGTTAATCTGTGGAGTAAATTTCTCACTTTTGTTTATAATTATCACCGTCTATGGTGGTGTGATTTACATCTCTTATATATATATATATATATATATATATATATATTTTGTGCAGACAAACCTGATCAAAGAAAGCATAAGAATGGGATATAATGATTTTGGAGATTACTACTATGCTCATGGTTACCTTGCGGATGCTTTTAAAAGTTATGCCCGTACCCGTGATTATTGCACTACATCAAAGCATGTTATTCATACGTGCATGAGTGCAATTCTTGTAAGCATTGAAATGGGCCAATTTACTCATGTCACAAGCTATGTCAGCAAAGCAGAACAAACAGCAGAAGCTCTTGAACCTCCTACAGTCTCAAAACTACGTTGTGCTGCTGGATTGGCTCATTTGGAGGCTAAAAAATACAAACTCGCTGCTCGTAAGGTTTGCTTTACTTGTGTACCTCCAATGTATTCAGTTCAGTATGAATATTGTCATTATTTTTTTTTCTTTTAACCCGTGTAGCATCTTAAACACATAATTTGCAGCACTATAATCACATAGGATGCAGTTAAGATAGGTTGAAAGTTTTGTTACAGAATTGGACAATACAGCTGATATTTGCTTGCTCTCTGTGTATTTTCACTATCTTCATTACAGTTTGTTTCAGATGCTCTGGTTACGTAATGTGAGTTGTACTTCCTGTGATCTTCCTGGCTGTAAACAAACTCACAGCTGCCACATTTGCTTTTTTAAGTATCTTTTGGGATTATTAAGTTTTAAGCTAGCAATTTAAGAATCTTTTTTATTCTGGTTATTAATTGGATATTGTCATTTGTTGCTGATTTTGATCTTGAATGGTCTTTGAATTCTAAGTAGGCATTGGTGCATTTTTGTTTAACTGCTTAAAACTTGAAGTTGAAGGGTGAGTGTTGTTTTACTGAAATTCAGCCGCTCATTTATTTTGATGAACCAAGCACCTTGTTTTGTGCTTATCTCCAATATTTGCTTATCTTGGATGGGCTATATTCTGAGCATTTGGAGGCAACTTTATATTCTTACTTTGCGTATGTTATCTTTCTATGGGTACAGTTCCTGGAAGTAAGTCCTGAATTGGGAAATTCATACAATGAAGTTATTGCTCCTCAAGATGTTGCAACATACGGAGGACTTTGTGCCCTTGCAAGTTTTGATCGGACGGAGCTGAAGGTGTTCCTTCTTCTTCATCATCATCTTCTTCTCCTTCTTCACTCCCTCTTTCTTCTTGTTAATCTTGTTTTGCACTGGCTTTTCAATGAACTTCAGAGGGTAGTTTCTAATCAGTGCTTTTGCTTGGCAGAGCAAAGTCATAGACAATCCCAACTTCCGTAATTTCTTGGAGTTGGTACCTGAAGTTAGAGAGCTTATTCATGATTTCTACTCAAGGTAACTTGTTATGATGGTACACGATTTGATTTGCATTTTTTAATGCTTTGACTTTTGATGATATATTCTTGCAAGGTAGCAGTTAGCCATTGTGCTCTATATTGTAAATCCAAGAAATTTTGTGTTGGTACTTGGTATAGATGGGAGGAGATTCAGGATCTTTTATTTTAACGAAGTCTTGGATTTTGATTTTGAGAAGATGTTTCTTTAATGCTGGGAAGATTGCATATACTTGCTCAATTTTTCCAAGAGCTTGTCACCGGTAATAGATTTATTATATATGGGTTCAATAGAAGCAAAATATCCTCATAAACTCTTTTTTTTTCTAAATTTCTGGAACTGTCTTTTTTCTACCGAAGATGGAAAAACAAAACTTGGAAAAACAAAGAAAATAAGGTTCCTTCTCCTTTAATCTTGCTTGTGTCAAACTATTGAAATGTACAAGGCTGCTTGGAGAGTTTGCATTATAATGTCAACAGTCTCATATTTAACACGAATCAGTAGCCTGGGGGATTAGTTGTCTTCATATTTTGGTCTCTTTTTCCATTAGCTTGTCATCAGCTGAGCTTTTATTCATGCTTGTCAATATATGATTGTTTAACTCTAATTTACATCCTGGAGTTTAGTTGAGTGTTCTATTTTCCTTTTCTTTTTCAACATCTTTTCTCATAAGCTTGCCAGCAGTTATATCCACGCTGTTGGACATGAAGCCTGTGTTGTAAACAAAAATTTATTCTTTTCTCTGTTTCCTTTGCAGCCATTATGCTTCGTGTCTGGATTACCTGGGAAATCTTAAAGCAAATCTAATGCTTGACATCCATTTGCATGACCATGTCCAGACACTGTATGATCAAATCCGCAACAAAGCTCTCATTCAGTATACACACCCATTCGTGTCTGTTGATCTGCATATGATGGCCAATGCTTTCAAAACAACTGTTGCGGGCTTAGGGAAAGAACTTGAAGCCTTGATTGCTGACAATCAAATACAGGTTTGGCTTGCAATTTGCATTGCTAATTTTTTGTTCTTTTATCCAGCTTAAATAGTTTGCCCCAGATGTCTAGGTTTAGGAAATATCCCATGACTGGAATTCCCTGGCATTCACAATGGGGTTTTGACCGGGTCTCCTTCCAAAATTTTTCAGTATATCCATTGGTTGTTTTCATGTCACACAGCAAAACCTTTCCACCCTTTTGCACAACTTATCTCGATACCTTACTGATAAAAATACCATGCCTTTGCAGGCACGGATTGACTCGCACAACAAAATTCTATATGCACGCCATGCGGATCAAAGGAATGCAACTTTCCAGCGGGTACTGCAGACAGGCAATGAGTTTGATAGGGATGTTCGAGCAATGCTGCTGAGGGCAAATCTTATCAAGCATGAATACAAGGCTTCTAGGAAACTTTAAATGAATTTCCAGTTCAACTAGGACAATGAGAACCGTGGCCAACATTGTCTTGATTAGTTTCCGGGATTCCTGAACATAGGTCTCCTGGTGCAGTGAATCTGAATTTTAAATCTTCAAAAAAATTGGTTTCCGTGGCGGAAAATAGCATTTTGGGGGATGGCAAGATTCAAAATGACCTGGCCAATTTCTGGCTGTTTCTTTCTTTCTTTGTATATACTTGCATTTATTTATGAAGTTGCAGTTACAAATTTTTTGTTTGACCCTCTTCTTCCATAGCCCTTTGGCCATGGTTTTTCGTTTTACTCTACATCATACAAGACTGCATATGGAACATTGGAATTGAATATGGGAAATCAAATTTGAGATTTGTGTATGGTGATAAGTGGATGCATGGTAAAGTAATGTGATCTTAATTGAATAGCCGGCATGGAAACTGTATGCTTGACCCTCCAATGCAATGAGTTCGACATTGGCAGCTACAAACCTTTGAGTGAGTTGGTTCTGGTTGTATCTTCATTGAATAGAAATCTTCCAGCGTTCGCGATGATCTGATGCAATTGTCACCACAACAATAGTAATAGTATCCACTGTCACATTTCTCTAGCATCTTCCATAAATGTAAGCACATCTCTAGAATCCGAGTGAGTTGGTCCTAATCATGTTTGCGTAATATAATTTTTTTCTTGTTTTTTTCTAGTTAGAATTAGTTTTTTTTTATATATTCGAAAGGAATGACTCTTTTTTAGTTGATATTAATAAAGTTTTTTAGTTTTTCTATATAAATAGTTATAATAGCTTTTAGCAAGTAAGGATTTCGATAAATAAAAATTAAATACATGAATACTTCGAATGTCTCCGTAGTCATGATATTCTTAGCCTTGTAGCAAATTCTAACAAGTGAGAGGAGCTGTGTTCAGGGATCTATTTGCAAGTAAGACGCAGCAACCAAGGATAAAGTTAGGATTCAAAGTTAAGGGGGCAAATAAAAAGTTTCAAGAAATATAGAGGACTGTTTTGAACTATTAAAACTACTGAGGGTTAAAGCCGTGTCAGTCCGGCACCTGGCAGCAGCAGCATACATGGCCTTCCGATTATTATTATTATTTTTTTTAATGGGAGATGTGAACGAAATTATTTATTTTTGTAGATGCGTGTTGACCTCGTTGAGAAGAGAAACAGTTCGTTTGCTTTGACCGTTGTTTTACGATGCTTTAGGTGTAGTAATTAATTTATGTAGATCCTTTGCTTGATACGGTGACAGAAGGATATTTAAAAGTTTGTTTTTAATTTAGAATAATACTAGTTTTTTTTTTCCACAGTGACGTGGGGTTGTGTTGGAACCTGGTTATATTTAATTTTGCAGTAATTAAAAAAAATTACCCAACTTTTAGTTTAATTATTTTTTTATTTTTGCCTCTATCCGTTTAAAGTTTAATTGCATAAAATCAACACAAAAATTGAAAAATATTGTAATTTAAGAGAAACCCAGTTGAAGAAATCTAACAAGCATCTAGTATCATTACCTATTTGGTAATAGACGAGTGAGCAACAACTGGGCTCAATTTATTTAATATTAAAGGCAATAAAGATTCTCAGTTTTTGTAGTTATCATGGGGTTTGATTTGGTTGAGTTATGGGAGAGAGCGGTGGTTTTTGTGGTGGTTGCGGCGGCCTTGATGGCTAGTTGGACTCCGACGGTGCACGATAGAGAAAGAAAAACGAGAAGAGGCGGTGGCTAGGATGGGAGAGAAAGTGGCAGGAGGGAGGAGATGACAATTTTGAGATCTTATAATTTTAACATTCGATGGCTATTTAGTTATTAATTAAAATGCAATACCAATTATGTAAATTATTTAAATTATTTTGTTGGTTTTTTTTATAAGAATGTAGAGTGATACATGACTTTAAAAATTACCTTGAACTTGACCTTATATGTAAATTGTAATTTTAAAAAAATTAAGGTAAGAAAAAAATAAACTATAAAATAATCAAAATATTTTTTTAAAAAATAAATATTCGTGACAATTTCAATGATTTATATCCTTTAGTAAAAGATATATTTTAGAGTCAAAGTGTGATTCTTTTATTCATGGATTTCTTTTTTTTTTTCCTTTAGAAAAAAACATATTTCTATTAGAAATAAAGTTTTTTTTAATTATCGTATTTTTAATAAACGTATCTCCCCTTTCTTATGAATTTTTCTTTCGCTTTTAAATATATAGGAACTACAGCAATAAGAAATAAAGTAATAAAGTGTAGGGTTAAAGCTTAAAATCTTAAAACAACATTAAACAAATACGCATCCATTGAAATTCAATGAACCAAAAATAAGTTTTTACACCTTTTAAATAGTAAAAATAACAAAACTAGGTCATTTTTTATGATTGGAAACTCAAGATCCAGATCTAGAAGTCTAAAAATCCAATTCTCAACATGTTTTCACCTATAAATATGTCAAAACATTCTTGAAACTTCAACGAATCTTAAAAACATATTAGGAACACTCGGAAAACTTCAACGAACTTATTTTTAACTATAAAACACCATTTAATTAATTTAAAAATAAAAAAATCAAACTAGATTGGAAAAAAATCCTGTAGTCTTGATCTATTTTTTTCCAGTTTATTTTAAGAAAAAAACACTTTCTTTGAAATCTCTCATCAAAAAGGAATTCAATTACGCTAAGAGATGATATTCTTTTGTGATTAAATCGTGGCTGATCGAACCATTTTTTTTTTACAACCTTTTCTTTTTTAGGTATCTAAAAATCAAAATATGAAAAAAATAAATTTACAATTGAAACTTAAACAAAATTTTAAAACAATAAAAACCAAATATATTCGAGTTTTCACAAACCAAAATGAAGTTTCCATGAGCAATGAAAGTAATAAAGTCTGTGTTTTATATGTTAATTTTGGTATCTAAAGTTTGTTTTTAATCATAATATAAATTTTTATTTGTAACATTGATTTTTAACTTAACTCTATAATATTTCCAGACACTCCACACACGCAAAAGAGTATGCAAAGAAAGGCAGATCTCAACGTATAAAATGATGCGAAAATAAACGTACGAGGATGAAATAAAAAATAAATAAATATTGATAACTGAAAAAAAAAAAACAGTACTGGGAGGGTTTTATTTGTTTTAATATTTTTGAAAAAATTAATTAATTAATTATTTTTATTTTAAATTATCTTTTTTATTTCAGATTATTTTGATTTTCTAATATTAAAAAATTATTTTAATATATTTTTTTAAAAAATATTTTAAAAAACAATAGTTATTATTTCTCTAAAATCCAACACAGTAAAAGTCGGTTTCCTTTTTGGCCTGTTACTGCCACGTACTGCTGTCCGAAAGACACGTGTATAAATGGATCTACTCCATCCTATTATCGAGCTTCACAGCCAATATATAAAAGGAAGTACGATGAAACCTCCTGTTAAAGTATTAAAATTTGATGGAAATAAAAAAAAATAAAAATTAGCACTGCTAAAAAAATTATGAACAATTTTATTTAAAACCTGGAAAAGAAGTAAATTTTACGTGTCAAGGATTGCACGAAGAATATGTACAACCCAAGAATGCATGATAATTGATATAAGATATTTGTTTTTAATAATTGAATGTATACTTGAATAAAATCCTAATTTATATAACTCAATATCATTATTGACCATGGAAAATAAAATATTTCATTCGAATTAATTAACGCGTGTAAGAAGATGTTGAATTAAAAAAAGAAAAGAAAAGAAATAGTAATAGTAATAGAAAAAAGAGAAGAAATAAAATGGTTAACCAGATCCCTCACCGTCACGTGAACATAATCTCCCTCCCCCTCTCAATCACTCACTCACCGCCATCGATCAGCTCCCATCTCTCATCAAAGAAAACCAGAGCAAATCAACCCCCCCCCCCCTCCCCGGCTCCACCAAGCAACAAAGAAAGAATCATATAATCAGATCTAAGAAATAAAAAATGGGACACCTAAATCTGCCCGCGTCGAAACGAAACCCACGCCAATGGAAACTGCTTGATTTAGTAACGGCAACATTCTTCGGTTTAGTCTTCCTTTTTTTCCTTCTAGTCTTCACTCCACTCGGCGACTCTCTTGCCGCTTCAGGCCGCCAAACACTCCTCCGCTCCACCTCTGATCCACGCCAACGCCACCGTCTTGTCGCTTTGATTGAGGCGGGACAGAATGCTCAGCCGATTGAAGCTTGTCCTGCGGACGAAGTAGATCACATGCCTTGTGAAGATCCTAGAAGGAATAGTCAGTTAAGTAGAGAAATGAACTTTTATAGAGAACGTCATTGTCCTCCCGTTGAGGATACTCATCTTTGCTTGATCCCGCCACCTGACGGTTATAAGATTTCTGTTCAATGGCCTCAGAGTTTGCATAAGGTATGCACTTTTGCTGAATTTCTTGTATTTTTAATTAGAAATAGTTTATTTATGTGTTTTTAATAGTCATAGTTGTGGTAGTAATAGGGTTATTTTCTTACTGATCTTGTTAGTTTAATTAGTTTATTTACACTCTTTTTTTTGGGTAATTTGTATTGATATACATTGATGTCCGCGGTCTTTTTGTGTTTTGATGTCAAGATATGGCATGCGAATATGCCGCATGATAAAATTGCTGATAGGAAAGGTCATCAAGGATGGATGAAAAAGGAAGGAGAGCACTTCATTTTCCCTGGCGGTGGAACAATGTTTCCAGAGGGTGCTGTACAGTATATTGAGAAGCTTGGGCAATATATTCCTATCAAAGACGGGGTTTTGAGGACTGCTCTTGATATGGGATGTGGGGTAGGGAATAATTTTTTTTTTTTTTTGTGATTTTTAGTTTGTAAACTTGTTGTATACCGGAGGTTTCTTATGACATCGTGTTCTAGGTTGCTAGTTGGGGAGGATATTTGCTGAAGGAAGGGATTTTGACTCTCTCATTTGCTCCAAGAGATTCACACAAAGCACAGATACAGTTTGCACTGGAGAGAGGGGTTCCGGCATTTGTTGCCATGCTTGGCACTCGGAGACTCCCGTATCCTGCATTTTCATTTGACTTGGTGCATTGCTCCCGATGCTTGATCCCTTTTACAGCTTATAGTAAGTTCTTTATGACTTGTATCCTTCTATGTTTTCATATTCCTCGGATACAACCTGCCAGTAGATCTTACATTGAAGGGATCTGGTTTTGCAGATGCATCTTATTTTATCGAAGTAAATCGGTTACTTCGTCCTGGAGGATATCTTGTCATTTCTGGACCACCTGTGCAGTGGGCTAAACAAGACAAGGAATGGGCTGATCTCCAGGCTGTGGCAAGAGCATTGTGCTATGAGCTGATCGCTGTGGATGGAAACACCGTCATATGGAAAAAACCCGCTGGAGATTTATGCCTGCCCAACCAAAATGAATATGGTCTTGAATTGTGCGATGAATCAGATGACCCAAATGATGCATGGTAATTGTCTAAAAATAAATCTTCAGTTTCTAAAAGTTTTTTTCTAGTGTTTTTGCAGCAACTCGGGTGATGGCAACACTGCTGTTGTTCTTTTCTTTCCACCATCTTGCAACTAATGCACTTGGTTTAGGACTTTCGGTGCAAATTTGATAAATTTGCCTTTAGTTTGCAACCTGATCAATTGAGCTTTCTGCTCAAGATAATATTCATTTATTTGCATGGGAACACCATAAATTCTGAAGCTAAGCTCAATTATGTTGCAGGTACTTCAAGTTAAAGAAATGTGTGAGTAGGACTTCTGCTGTGAAGGGGGATTGTACCATTGGGACTATTCCTAAGTGGCCTGATAGGCTAACGAAAGCACCTTCCAGGGCTGTGCACATGAAAAATGGGTTAGATTTGTTTGACGCTGACACACGGCGCTGGGTAAGGAGGGTTGCATACTATAAGAATTCTTTGAATGTGAAGCTAGGAACTCCAGCCATACGCAATGTCATGGACATGAATGCATTTTTTGGGAGTTTTGCAGCAGCACTCATGCCAGATCCTGTATGGGTGATGAATGTCGTTCCTGCTCGCAAGCCATCTACGCTTGGTGTAATATATGACCGAGGCCTTATTGGAGTCTACCATGATTGGTGAGTTACTCCCAGCTCTGTACCAGAAATTCATATATAGCATACTACTTATATTGGTCATGTTATTGATGATCTCGCCTTCATATTTAACTAAGTTGGTGGATATATTTGTTGCACATTCTTGAAGCCGAGTGCCAACTGTCAACAGAGTGGTGGTATGCAGTTAGACAGGAAAAAAAAGTCCTTTGTTGAACATGCTTCTCTGATCATCAATTCAAGATCCTAATCACCAATCTATTTTTTGCTTGGTTATTGCTCTATTAATCTGTATTCAAATATACTAATGGTAGTAATTTATCCACGGCCAAAAGTTTGTTTTCTCTCTAAATGATAAATTGAGGACAAGATGGTGATAACTTGCCTCCTTCTTTGGATACGATATATGTTAATGGAAGTGGACTTGGGTGGCATTAAACATGTCTCCTTCCTCTAATTGATATTAAGGACAAGATAATTGTGATTCGCTTTGGTTCCTTCTTTGGATATGATATCTGTTGATGGAAGTGAAACTTTGGTGGTATGAAATCAGATTTAGGGTTATCTATTCTGCTCAACCTTATTCCTTTTACTTGTGGTGTCAGGTGTGAACCTTTCTCAACATATCCCCGTTCCTATGATCTCATCCATGTAGCAGGCATTGAATCACTACTAAAAATGCCTGGTTCAAGCAAGAACAGGTACTTGTAATCTTCATTTGCAGTTGCCTTTTCATTTTCTCATTATTTTCCTGCACACATATGGTGTGAAATGATAACAAGATTTTGCTTTCTCATTTTCTGTTTTTATTAAATGGAAACGCATGCCTGTTTTTTGAATGTGGTGGGAGGTAATTTCAATCTGGTGAAATTTTTCCATGAACCCAGCTTTTAAAAAATAAAAATCTTTGTTTATTGCTGCCAAAGAGGATTCTGCTCTGGCTGAACCAGAAAATAGAGGCATGTTTATTCCTCATTTCCATAAAAATGACATTTGAGGCATAATGCTGTCTTGATGTTGTACTGAGTTGTTTTAGTTTAATCATTTGCATTATCCACTAAAGGATAAGTTGTGCAACGTGATGAATAAGACTTTTCTTTCTCAATGTGGAGAGGAAAGAAAGTTTAAACTTTTTATTTTATTTGCATGATTTGATGGAGGATTTAACTTGAAAAACTGTGATTGAAGAAAACCTTGAAGATTGTAGAGCTTTAGTGTTTTTGATGGGATTTAGGGTTAGGGATGGAAGTCTGAGAAATTCGGTTTATTAGGGACGTGTTTTTAGAATAATTAGGGTGTAGAAATAAAACATGAATGGTAATCCAAGTTACTATAGCAATAAGAAAAGAGAAGAAAACTACAGTCTTCAAACTGAATGCATATTATTTATAATAAATTTCATCAAAACTATACAGAAAGTTACATTAAAATAATTTTCCAAGCAAACCGTAATTCCAGAATGGTATTAAGATTCCGAAGAAGACAAATTTCTTAATCGACTAGGGTTTCAATCTAAAACTATACAGAAAATTACATTAAAATTATTTATTGATTTCTTTTTTACTTGGCTGCTACGTGTTGAATAAGGCTGCTGTATCCAAATAACAGGGGGCTGGCATGTGGTTCATGAAGCTTTAAACTCTTAATCTCTCCGCACAGTGATAGTGAACATGATCTGCCACGCACAAGCCATGTCTATTGATCTTTATTTTATCAATTGTAAATATACAAACATAAATTACTGTAGTTCTGCCTACATGTAGATACCTTGACTAGTATTGGCCATTCCCCCCTATCAGGAATTAGTTAGTTTTCGCTTAAATTCTAAGAATTTCCCTACACAATCATACCCATCAATCATGTGTTGGATGGAGAAGCTCCCTGTTCTTCTGTTTTTCCTTTTCTCAACTCTTTATGACCTTTCTAGTACACATAATGCTCCTATCTTGAATTTTTTTGTCATGAGAGGGGATAATTTCCTGGAATCTTCACTATTTAACTTAAATGAGAGGACCAAGAGCTTGTTTTACTTCTTCAAATTCTCAACTCCTCTCTCTTATTCTCAAGGCAAGATAGGCATGTTTGGACCTTAGAAAAACCAGGCATCTTCTCTTTCAAATCATCTCTTTCCCATCTTGCTTGATCTCCAGATATGAGTGTTTTCTTTCTCACCAATTGCAACTGGAAAGCTACTTGTTGCAGGCAAGGAGGCCTTGTTTAGCTTTATTGCCTAATGTTTGTGTTATGTGCTTTAAAGTAACAATACCCACAACTTTTTAGCTTTGTCCAGTGGCATGGGACTTTCTGAATAGGCTGTCCAGTGTTTTTGGTGAAAAATGGGTGGTGTCAAGCAGAATGGAGGATATCTGCACACATTTTCTTGGCTTTGAGAAAGGGAAGTATAGTAATATCTTTTGGCATGTGATATCTTTGCAGTGATTTGGAGTATTTTGAGCAGAATGGAACTTTTGAATCTTCTAGTTTACTACCTTTGCAAGCAATTATTGTGGGATAGAATCGCCTTCCTAGAATTTTTATGGTGCTCTGCGCCCTGGGGATTTCTTTTGGTTCATTTTCTCTTTTTTCTGTTTTTTTGTGGAGGATAATATTTTGTCCTTCTTCATGTATCCCTATCTTCTTTCCTTCTTAAATCTTCTTTCATCAGGAAAAAAAGCCCCGACCTCACCTGTCACAGCATAAAACACTATCCTTATCTTTTCACCCCTCCTCTCACTTCACTCTCCTCACTCCAGTACCTATAGGCTAAGCTTCTTGTGCATCGCTCTGCATTCTAAGAAACAATGACAATCCACCAGCTTTCTCTTAAGCCTAAATGATCTGAGAACAATACAATAGTCAATCTGTCTGAAGTCACTTGATCATTGGCATTATATTGAGAATCGTGCTCATTCTCTGAGGAAGTGTTAGAGCATGTGTTCTCATTTGTACAAAATGACTAAATGACTAGGAGTAAGATGCAATATCAATGGTGTGGAAGTCATGGTAAAAGATGGAGAGTTAGTGCATTAAAAGGATAGTTATGGGGAAATGTTCCATGTTGAGCATGGGATGTTGATAAGGTGGTTCGCTAAGGTGAGCACCAGTGGAGCATATGCGCATTGGGATCTTGTGATCTGTTTTATGTTTTGGTTGTAGTTTCGACTTGTGGTTGTAACTTGTAAGGGCAAGTGATGGTGAATGTGAGAATGTGTTTTTTGATGGTTTACTTGTACAGATTGTTTTTTCGTTTGCAACTTGAGGGATTTGCCATGGATTTTCATTGTTTGATATGTTCATTCCAAGTCTCTCTCTCTCTCTCTCTCTGATTTTATTTTTATATATCAGTTCCAATTTTGTTTCTTTCGCTTTAGGGCTGAACTTAGTGAAGCCATGCACAGCAGCAAGGGGCAGTTTTTGCACAACATTGCATGCCGGCACCCGTCCAAGCTTTAAGGACTAGAATAATTTATTTGATAGACAGTTTCTTCTATTTGATTAGTTAAATCTTTCCTCGAACCCGAAGCTTGTACTGTTTTTCCAAATAGTTGCCAGTTTGGTTTTTGCTTATGGTCATCTAGCACCTGCGCCTGTATGGGCACTCTGTTTTCAATCTGGGCTAAATATTTGATTTTCAAATGACCATTTATTTTATAGATAAAGTGAACATGTTCATCATCTCTGATTCACTGCAGGTGCAACCTTGTGGATTTAATGGTGGAGATGGACCGAATATTACGTCCAGAAGGAACAGTCATTATCCGAGATTCTCCTGAAGTTATTGATAAAGTGGCTCGTGTAGCTCTTGCTGTAAGATGGTTGGTTACCATTCATGAGAAAGAGCCAGAATCGAGTGGAAGAGAAAAAATTCTGGTTGCAACAAAAACCTTTTGGAAGCTGCATTGAGACATAACCTTTTTCTCTGTAATGTAATTTTCTTTTCCGTTCTTCTCAGTTCTGATATAACGCCAAGGCATACTCTGCATGCATCAAATGGATGCAGATTCCTTTCTTGCTCCTCTTTTGGCTATTTATATATCTAGCAGTGGTAGGAGGTACACAGATGGAAGGACATTCAGAATCATGTTAGTATAGGTATAGCGGCTGCTGATAATACTGTATTGTGATATGATTTGATTTAATTTATCGAATATGATTTTTTTGCCTTTCCACAGCTCATTATTATTGTTTTCACTTGCGAATGTTGTTATCGTCAATGTCTGTTCTTATCAGAAAAAGAGGAAACTCAAATGTATATAACATAAGTGATGCTTCAAAGAGTAAAGTGAACGGCAGTACCATGTCCTGGGGCTCCCTAACATTGCGAGTCTGCTAAGGAATGTATCAACATTTCAAATCTTCAAGCACATATATGTTGCCATCTTAACTAAGGACGTGTCGGCGTCCACCTGTTATCTGTAGGGACGTTTTCCTGCCTGCTGGCCGGTGAGTCACTGCTGTATGAAGACACCAACCAACGTTTTCGTCTCTGATAATAATAATAATGTTTTTGGCCAACGCCTAAGAGGCATTGCTATGGTCTTGAGAAATCATATGATGTAGTGCCTTCACGGCATTGCATTTAGGAAGGCAACCCACGTGTAAGATAGACCTTGCTTTCCTCGTGCTGGCCAGAGCTGGAAATTCCTTGCAGTTGTGTTTTGCGGAGAGGATATGGGCCATTAGATCACAGAAAGGTGATTGGCCATTTCAACCAGGCCGAGTCTCAGTAATTGCCACCATATCAGACAGAGCTATACAGTCTGAGGGAGAGGGTGGTTGGGGGTGTATCTTTCTCCAGGCTCCAGCAATTGCAGCCTGAAGGTGGCAATAGCAGTGCCGGTGGGGGCAATTAATGGATGTGGGTGGGCCTCTACAAGAGTTTCACGTGTATGCTCATACAGGAGCCTACCTCCCTTATTCATAAGGTCCACACCCCCCCCCCCCCCTCTTTGATTAGGGTGGCGAACCGGCAATGGATCGAGATTCAGTCGGAAAATTAAATTCAATGCTTGTTTCAATAAAAAAAACAAAGTAAATAGAAAAAACTACGAACGGATGTGTAAATCTCAGATTTGAACACGGTGACCAGTTGTAGTCGGTGTTGGATATTTTATTGCACACGCATATGAATTCTCAAATCAAAATTGACCTTTGCAATTTCAAGCTCTTGATCCTCAAGTCAATTTACATAGTCCAATTCAATTATTATTTTTTTATTTTTTCCTGTGAACTGAAAAATTCTTCCATCCCTCAACTTGAATAAGTTGGAAACGTCAATCCAAATCCTTAAATATAGTTGGTGAGGAGCTTGGACTAGTTGACAGGTAGATGACATTTCGGCACCCCATCAACTCCTTCCCATGTTCCCATCACACGGGACATTGATGAGATGAAGAGGTTAAGCTGTCCCTACAATTCATGAGTGATCATTTCAAACAGAGGGTTCTAGCTAACTATGGACTTTAAGCTTTGCCATGGCCATTATTTACATGTACGACGATCCTATCTTCGCCAACTAGCATGTACAGGCTTCTTGTTTACAGACCAACAAAAAACAAAAGACACAAAATCTGCTGTTATTCATTCTAAGAACATCAATTTGCAGGGAGTTTTCAGATGATATTTAATCGATGAGATATGCCTTGCTGGTGAATTTCACGAGTTCCTTTTTTCCGTCTATTATATGAACTCTCTTTTCTTCGACGTGATAACATAAAAAGACACACCTCGATGATTTTTACGAAAATAAACACTTGTTTTCAGGTCATTGTAACTATTCTCTGTATGAAATGTATTTACAAGGAATAGCATTATTTTTCAAATACATAAGTGTGTATATCCCGATATATACGGAGAAATTGAAGTTATAAATTGAGTTGAATATGTACGGTTTGATTAGAGAAGTAAGCGAGGTTGAAAGGAGATAACGAGGATTGAAATAGCTCCTGGTTACAGGACGTTCATTTTTGCTGGTCAATGTCCAATGCAGAAAAGGAGAGGCGGCCAACGGTCAAGCTTAAATGTAAACAGGAAAGGGAGGTAATGAGGCTTGGAAAAATGGCAAACGGGGTTATTAATGCAACAGCAAAAGCAAAAGCAAAAGCAAATGGCTGTGTGGGCCTGGTTTCTACCTGTTGGAAACTCTCTCACTACCTGGAATTATACATGAACAAGAAGATAAGAGTTTTACAATTCAGAGCACTGTGAGAGTGAAAGGTCATGTGGGGTGTGGGGCTGTGGATGGGAACAGAGCCCCTTGCCCACCTCTACTGGGTCTACTGCCCTTACATTTACACAGGATCAAGACAGAAAGAGTCCTCTGCTATCCTAGCTAGCTACTACAGAGCTAGGAGACTCGGTTGGGAGTCGACTTTCGAGCCTTCAAAAAGGTCAAGTTTGTGCCAAGTTTGAGTATATAGCCTGCTCCATTGACTTTTATCATCACTTTTCTGGTGTATTCTCAAATTCTGAGCCATGCATTTCCTTTTTGCAGTATCTAGGAAGGCTAGATATTTCATTTAGAATGCTTTGGACATATGGAGAAACTACAACTAAAAATGACCCATGGAGCGGTGGCGCGATGAGAAATTTAACCAAGTTTTTGGTATGTAATTGTTTACTCCTGTCCACGGCTAAATTGGTGTTTCATTGAACTTGTGTTTTCTATGTAAACATTTTGTATTATGTTTAATTTACTTGATAAGGTTCTATTTTAAATAATATTGAAAATGAGGGCTTTATTGGAGAACCGAAGCTTGAAATTAAGGTTGAAATTTATCAAAATCATGGCACTGGGATTTAGATCACTCTACAAATAATATTTTTTATTCCTAAAATATTATTTTAAAAAATTTTTAATTCCAAGTTTGTCAAATTAAGCCATGTTGGGATAAAAATAATTATTATCATAGTTTTAAAATTCAATTCGAGGGTCGATCTGGGATAAAGCTCGGGTCACTGATCGAGGCCCGGGTCATTGGTCGTGCTGACTCAAGTCAGCGTGAGAATAAAAATGGTTATTATCACTGTTTTAAAACACGATTCAAGAGTTGACCCGAGACGAGGTCCGAGTCACGAGTAGAGTTGACCGTTGACTCATGTTTTTATCTCGAGTTGACTTGGTTTTTTGACCGAGTCAGGTCAAGTCGGCCCTCCCTCTATTTTTTTAAAAAAATTGAACTGGTCCAGGTCCCGGGTCAATCCGTCAAGTAAGTCCTAGTTTTATAACTAAGGTTATTATAATATTATTAATTTCAACAATAAATATAAACTAAAGAAAAAATATCTAATTATTTATCTTTTCTATCTCGAATAGTAACCAAACCCAACCTAAGTGTTTGATATAAATATTAAGGATTTAAAAATTGGCCAAAAACTTACAATTTTGAAGTCTTTTCTTTGGATAAACTCCAAAAATCCCCCATCAAGTTTGGAAGTTCTTTCAATTTCCTCCATCTTGTAGATTGTTTTTCTTCACTATCCACATATTTTTGTGCTGCGTGACATAACATAATTTACTGAGGAAGGCTTAAATCATACAATCTCTTAAATTTTGAGATACTATTTTTTTCATTACCTTCTGAATTGTCAAGTAAAGATAGCGAGTGAACAAGTGGAATGGTTTGTCAGTAGTCAGTCGGGGACAAATCTGAGCACCACAAAGGGTTGAGGGGCTATATTGCCACCACGAAATATAAGGTCTTGACGGGTTAAATCTCCCCTGGAGTCCTGCTACCGGACCACTGTTCACCTCCATTTTACATCTCAGCTTTATCCATCACGGTGCGGAGGGAAGAGATACCTCATCGGCAGTGCCATGGTCATGCCTCCTGCCCCCATCTTGCAAGTTGGCAAAACATGGCATGTTCCCCTTCAGCCTTTAAAGACAACGTAACATAAAGTGCACCGGTATAACAACTGATAAATCTATTTTTAATGGGATTAAAAAACCGTTATGATTTTTTTTTTTTTTTTGGATAAACATGTCCCCAGTAGAGGTTTTTCACCGTGTCGAGGCCGTTATTATACATTAAATTTTTTGAAAATAGAATTTTATAAATATTTTTATTCATTTTTATAAAATTATTATGATCTTAAAATCTATGATGTAGATTTAAAAAGTTTTTATGGGTTGAGTTTTTTTTTGTTTTTTTAATTAATTTTTTTATTTTATTTTATTTTTTAACATTGAATTGATTGAAAATCGTGCTTCATAATTTTTTTTAATTTAATTTCTAAGAGATTATCTTCATATATAGCAGGTTAATTTAGATTGATTTTTTTTGTTCTTTTTAAATTTAATATTTTTTTTAAATTTCATCCTTTAATATTGAGTTTATTAGGAATTAATCTTCATAATTTATTTTAATTTGCTTTCTACAGGATCATCATAGTCTTATGACCCATATTATATATTTAATATATTAACTTAGGTTAATCCAATACACATTTATAATCTCACTAACTTTTTTAAAATATCATTTAATATATAATCGATCAATATTTTAAAAAATATAATTTAATATGAGTGTTTTTGTTTTGGAGAGCACATTACCGATTCTTGGACAGTTGGACCTTTTATGTTAATTTTTTTTAAATAAGAACTGTAGTGCATCACGCAAATGGATCTAGTACTTACTAAAACATATGCTTCTTGAAGAAATAGAGGATTTTTTTAAGAATCCTGCGTAGAAAATATTTGCAAATGGATAATGCTATATCGTGCGCACATAATCCATGAGAATAGTTTTTATTCCACCTCTTTGAGATCTTCATCTCGCGTACGTAGCAGTCTTGTTCTGTCCAGGTCTTATTGATTTTAATTATAATTCATTTTCAATCATTTTTCTAGGAAGATTACATCATTTTTCTTCCTTTCCTCCTTTCTGTTTCATTTCTTAACTACATCTGGTTACTTGTCATTAAAAAAAAAAAAAAAAAAACTACAATTGGTAATTACAGACAGCTAACACTGGTTCCAGATCTGGTTATCCATCCATGGTGGCAGCTTTCTACTCATCCAAATCATGGAAGTAGAGAGGAGGAAGGGCGATGCATTGATCTAGAATATTTACTTCCATTTATTCAGTGAAGTAGAGTTTTAATGGAGGGGCCCTGTTAGGGTTTCTTATATCAGTGGCATTCAAGCTTTAATTTAATTTTCCGTGTCCATTTTGAGTATGCCTGCAGCTAGCTGTCACAAAATTTAATCGATCAAGCTCCTTTTCCATATGATTGTGAAACTTAACCAAGTCATGATCATTGATTAGAGCATGCAAATATGTTGTCTAGGTGGCTATATGTTGTGTTAATTAATTTTAAGAGGAGGAGCTCTCGTTGACTAAAGCTTGATTAGAGCATGCAAATATGAACTAATTACACGCACGAAGTGATTTTTTCAACCTGTTCATACTTTGCATGTCGTCTGGCATGGACGGGGAGGAGGACGTTGTCTCGTATAATTTCCTTGACTGGATTCATTCAAGCAATGATTACCCTGTATCTTAAATCTTGCAGGGAATAAAATTAATTACAATTCAAGTGCGTAAGCACACTGCTGACTATTTGAGACTGGAGCATGGATTGATCATGTAATAAGATAATTTCTCGTAAATCTTCTAATTATGAGTTGACTCGTATGTTTTGAATTAATTAAAAACATGAAGCCCGACTCTATATTGATTGTACAATAACATTAAAGAAACGTAATTTTTTTCAAAGACTGGGCACCTGATTATATGATAAACTAATTTGTTATGATTCTTTATAGAAAATCTAATATATAGACTCAAAAGTTAGTTGAAAATACTAATAAATTTTTAGAGCCAACTTAACCAGTCAGATTTTGAATTTGCTCTTCAAAAATCACGAGTACGAGTTCTCTCAGGACTACTAAAAATTTATATTATCATTAATTTCAGAATCCATAAAATTAATCGAGTTACGATAAGTTGGTTGAATACTGAATTAATAATAGAAAGTACTCGTATCGATGAAACCAAAGAAAATAAACAGTAAATGTTAGCACTTAAATGGACTTAAGAGGACATTAATTCCGTTTGCGTTAATTAGCAAAGTGTCTAAGAGCAGTGATTTTACCTGTGAGGTGTCAGGAGGCTCTTCATTGATAATTCACGATCAGGGTTGAGTGAACGCAACCACTTTATAAGGAAATATCTGGTCCATAAATACCATTCAACATTTTTATCACAGCGACTGTACATCGCGATGTCTGGCAAAAAAGGTCAATTGCTAAAACTCCCCACTCATCGTACCGGCTAGAGCATGCCATTACTTGACCATTCATGGAAAATTATGCTCGGAAAAAGCTCTTCAAATTATCATTCAATTGTTCTGTCGTAACGTCCTAGCAAAACGACTGAAATCGGACTGCCGTCGATATTTTCAGCTGTACAGGAGGCGGTGTGAAAGAAAGGGCCCAGTTAGTATAGTGATTAGTCTCGGTGCTTGTGTTTCGCTGCAGGGATAAATTGTTGTTTTTTTTAATAAAAAAATCAAATATGTTTAGGTGCGGGAATGAAGTAAAAAAAACGATATGAAAAAACTGGTAATGACAATTGTATAACCCTGGTAATAAGGGATAAGTTGGCTTGAAATATCCTGTTTAACCAGCAACTCAAGTTATGAAATTTAAATAACTTGATAAAAAAATAAAAAAAATTATAAACCTTTTTTGTTAAAAAAATTATGACTCGAAACACCTAATCTGAAAAAACCATGAATTTTAATTTCCATTCGATCAAATGTTGAATGATAAAATTTTAAAAAAATAATTATACAAAAGGTTTTTAAAAATAGCAATTAAAAAATAGGGATCAAAATTAAAATACAAAAAAATTAACTAAAGAGTGAAATGAAAAAAAAAATCAATTTAGTAAAATGATAAAAACATTTAAAAAAAATGAAGATCAAAATTGACATGAAAATTAAAACAATGTTGTGATTAAAGGGTGAGATTAAAAAGAATAGTAACTTAAAAGGGCCAAGAAAAAAAAATAGAAATCAAAACAACGAGGACTAAATTAAAAAATACAATACCATCAATTTGAATTGAAAGATAAAGTTGAAAACCACTAAAACTTTTACAACATGATGAAATTAAAAATAAATAAAACTTTTATAAAAGATCAGTGTCAAAATTAAAATTAAAATAATAGGGATTGAGGTTGAAATGCTAACAACAAATAGGGTCAAATTGTAATTTTTGAAGGAGGAGAGAGAGAGAGGAAAAGAAAAAATAGATCAGTCAATGCCAAACTGGATCACCAACAGAGACATGTGCCGCACCACTAGAAAGAAAACACAATGAGGCTTCCAACTTGGTTGAATGACATTTTTAGACGTCGAGAGACCCTGCAAACACTCCCAAGTTCCACAAATGCATGCCCACCATTTTGTTATCTGGCCAGATACAGAATTCCCTCTAAGTTAGCTTTGTAAATACAAATAAACTGTTGTGAAAAGCAGAAAATGCTCCTTCACCTTAAGCTTGGATTTTTGTTTTATATTAATGGGATTTTTATAGTTTTACATTGACGACAATACCTGATGTAAAAGGAGTTCGTCTTTATTGCAGATCATGAGGCATTAAGATATATAAATGGACAACATAAGTTTAGTTGTTGAAGAGCAAAGAGGTTCTTGCTTTTGCAAAAGTTATCATTTTCATCAAGGCACCAATTGAGTAGTTTAAACAAGGTGGTTGATGCCCTTGATAGACGAGTTACCTTATTTAACACCATGTATGCCTAGATGACAGAGTTTGATGCATTCAAGAAGTTGTATCCAGAAGACTCATCCTTCAAGTAGGTTTATACTGAGTTAATGAATGAAGATATACAAAATAACTTTATACATGTGAATAGTTATTTATTTCATGCCTTCCAATTATATATTCTAGATTGCTCTTTATAATATTGTCTGCGAGATGCATTGTGAAGGACATTTTGGACAATACAAGATATTGACCCTATTGTCTGCTTATAATTATTGGTATAAGCTGCCAATATATGTATCCAATTTTGTGAAGAGATGTGTTATCTGTCAAAGGTCTAAGAGAGCTTAATTAAATATTGTATTGTATACTCCCTTACCGGTTCTTGATGTCTAATGGTTGGATGTTGGTATGGATCTTGTGTTGATCTTGCCTCGTTCCTAGCGAACCATGGATTCTATTTTTATTGTTGTGCACGAGTTCTGAAAAACTACTCATCTCTTAGCCTGTCATAAGGCCATTGATACATCCTGGATATCTCAGTTTTACTTTAACGAGGTAGTTTGTTTACAAGATATTCATAAATTCGTTACTTTAAGTAGAGACGTGAAGTTCATGAGTAACTTCTAAAAGAGTTATGGGGTGAGACTGGGACTCAATTGAATTGGACTATCTAACTTGTTCCTCGAATCGAACAATTAAATGTTCAAGTTGACAGAATGATATATTATTTACATGGTTTTCATAAGTATGTTTAAAAGACAATCACTAACATTAATGCCTGGTATAAGGTCTAGATTGATACTTATCGTAAAAGAGTGATGCTTGATGTTGGTGATCTGGTATGGAAAGTCCTCACCCGTAACAAGTTTTTAGTGGGAGAGTATAACAAGTTTAAATAAAGGAAAATAAATCTTTGTAAGGTGTTATGAAAAATAAATGACAATGCTCGTAGGTTTCACCTTCTTAATCATCTAAAAACTTTCAATGTCTTTAATGTTAAACACTTGACACCCTATCTAGAAGAAGAGCTGAACTCAATAACAAGTTATCTCTAACTTGAAAATAATATTGTAGTAAGGCTTATAAACATGAGTGATTATGAGCATTCGTGTGATGATCTGACATGACTAGATGAGGATTTGATCTAGATAAATCATGTAGATAGCTTAACAAATATGTTTAAGTTCAAAAAAAGATATGGAACGACTAGGACTAGTAAGCTCCTTAAAATTATAACAACGAGAGATTCAACCGTTAGATTTGGTTTAAATTTCTACAAGTTATTCTACGAGAAAATTGCCTTAGGCAGCAATTTCATTTTGAGGGCCGATGCTCGTGATTTAGTAGTTTTTATTATTTTTTCTATATTGTTTTGGATTTTATTTTAATCCAGATTTTATGTTTATTTCCTCAAGGTTGTCAGATTACTAGTTGTTTTTTAGTGGAGATAGAGTTTTGTGGCCTATTTAAAAGTCTTGTAAACTTTTTAAGAAAATAACCACATTATATATATATTTTAATTCCGAGAATAAAATTATAAATTTAGAATTCAAACTTGTAACTTTCTTGGCTCATTAAATCTTCTAGGTCTTTTTTTTTCCTTGTGATCTTGTATTGTTATTATTCTACGTAGTTTTTTGCATGCATCGACATTTATCATTTTTAATGATACATGTATTTATTTCATGTATCTTAATCAAAATATGATAAATGAATTACCTTTTATTTTAAAAGTTATTATAAGGTGAAGTTATTACCCGGCTGGATTCATATAAATTACATACACACATTCAATATAAAAAAACATGATTATATCCAAATAGAAAAAAATTGCACGGGAATCACTCCTTCGTAACCATAAAATGAAATAAAAATTGGAATATGCGGTATGCCCATGGAATTGCATGATTGTTGCTGAGCCAAAAAAGAAAAAAATATAACTCATTTAATCACCCAAATCAACTTATTGGAGTTAGAACAAGGATCAATATGAAATTATTATCCATTTGATGTTAGAATTACAAGATTTCAAAAGCAAATCGTCCCAACAGTAACCCCTGCATTTCAAAATTACCAAACCCACACTGTTAAATTGTTCAAAGAGCCCACGCTGCAATCAAATTCAAAGCCCTAAAAAATTGAGATGTTTACTCAAGTAGGGTTTGATGTATTGCGTATAAATACTGTTACTATATTGGCTTCGAATCCATACACTAGGGTTTCCTAATCACTGTATATATATTCATCAAGTAAATGAAAAAATACACTTCCAGCAGCCACATGACATCTTCAGCAGACATATGGAGTATCTATACAGATCCCTATGTCTGTATACGAAAAACCCAAAAAAGAAAAGGAAAAAGAAAAAATCCAAAGGGCAACACAAGATCAAGAGTCCTCTGTGAAAATAATTTGCTTTTACTTTTGCCTCTTACGCTCTCCTCTAGAAGGGTAAAAGAATCCAAAACAGAGAATCAGAAATATTTAACTGTTGTTACTGATTCACAGAGGGAAAAAGAGAAAAGAGAGTCAACCGACCTTTTTGGAGGTTAATCAGTATTTTGTAAGGCTTCGAACAGTCCACATAATTTCAATTTATCTTCACCCTTTTTTATATATTTTTTTGTGGGGGTTCACTCACTTCTCTCTCCTTTTTCTTGTCTGTACAAAATCTTTTCTAGGGCCTTTCGTTTTCTTCTTGTTTGCTTAATTTTTTTTATCTTTTCTCTTGTTGGTTCTCTTTGAAGCCTCTTCTCACCGATTGTGAGGCAAGCATGCAAAGAACGAGATATTATTACTTTTTTCTTGGCTCAAACTAGGGTTCCCTGAAGTTTTTTCAACACAATTTAAGGCCTTTGAATGTTTGAGTTTTGGACTGAAACTTAAGGTTTTTTAGAGGGAGAGAGAGGGATAGAGAAGGAAGTGCCAAGCAGTAAAGAAGATTATAAAAAGGGTTTGCTTGCCTTCTTTCTCTTTCTTTCTCTCAGTTTTTCAGTAGAGAGAGGGAGTTGGAGACATTTGGATTAGATATATTATCCTTCTGTCTCCTCTACCTCTCTATCCTCTTCTCTTTTCTTCTGAAAAAAGTTTTCCTTTTTTATTTTCTCTGAGAGAGACCCAGTTCAGGATTTCTTGTTTGGCCATCTGGGGTTTGGTTTTTGAATGACAATTTCAAGATTCAAACTTCGTTATTCAGTGCTACTTGTCAATCTAGAAAAAAGGGGTTAAGTCTAGTGTAAAAATAGAGTAAACAAAAAAAAGGGCGTAAGCTTTAATGAGTTTTGGGGGTTTTCTTGAAAACACTAGTCCTGGTGGTGGTGGCGCAAGAATTGTGGCTGATATACCTTATAACAACAACAACATGCCCACTGGTGCAATAGTTCAGCCTCGCCTTGTTTCTCCTTCAATCACTAAATCCATGTTCAACTCTCCTGGACTCTCACTGGCTCTTGTACTTATCTTCTTCTTTCTCTTTCTTTGTTTTTTTTTGGCTACCTGGAGATATGGGGCTGTTTGTTTGTGGAAGTCTTTAACTTTTATGCTCTTGCTTGTGTTTTGTTTAATTCTCTTGATCAGCAACAACCAAACATAGATGGTCAAGGAGATATAACTAGAATGTCTGAGAACTTTGAGACAAGTGTGGGTAGGAGAAGCCGAGAAGAAGAACATGAGAGCAGATCTGGTAGTGATAACATGGATGGTGCTTCTGGTGATGACCAAGATGCAGCTGATAATCCTCCAAGAAAAAAGAGATACCACCGACACACTCCACAACAAATCCAAGAACTTGAAGCGTATGATATCTATTACAAATTTGCACTATCAACAAGATTTTTTGAGTGATATTCAGAGATTGTGTTATGCTGTTGCTTTTGTTTGTTATACAGTTTGTTTAAGGAGTGTCCTCATCCTGATGAGAAACAAAGATTGGAACTTAGTAGAAGGCTGTGCTTGGAGACCAGGCAAGTGAAGTTCTGGTTTCAAAATCGTCGAACCCAAATGAAGGTAATGAACGATAATTAACAATCCATAGATGTTTTTCCTTTTTGGGTTGGAATTTTACGGATCGAAAGTTGAAGTTATCTGCTTGTTTGCTGCAACAGACTCAATTGGAGCGTCATGAGAACTCATTACTCAGGCAAGAGAACGACAAGCTTCGAGCAGAAAACATGTCCATAAGAGATGCTATGAGAAATCCAATGTGCTCAAACTGTGGTGGTCCTGCAATAATTGGTGATATTTCACTTGAAGAACAGCATCTGAGGATTGAGAATGCTCGGTTAAAAGATGAACTAGATCGAGTTTGTGCGCTTGCTGGCAAGTTCTTGGGTCGCCCCATATCTTCGTTGGCTTCTTCACTTGGCCCTCCGATGCCAAATTCAAGTTTGGAGCTTGGTGTTGGTAGTAATGGTTTTGCTGGTTTAAGCACTGTAGCTACAACATTGCCTTTGGGACCTGATTTTGTAGGTGGGATTTCTGGTGCTTTGCCTGTACTAGCTCAAACTAGACCAGCGACAACTGGTGTTACTGGGATTGGTAGATCACTGGAGAGATCCATGTTCTTGGAGTTGGCTTTGGCTGCCATGGATGAATTGGTCAAGATGGCTCAGACTGATGAGCCTCTTTGGATCAGGAGCTTTGATGGTGGTGGTAGGGAAATATTGAACCATGAGGAGTACTTGAGAACTATCAGTCCTTGCATTGGAATGAAGCCTAGTGGCTTTGTTAGTGAGGCTTCGAGGGAGACTGGGATGGTAATCATCAACAGTTTGGCCCTAGTTGAGACACTGATGGATTCAGTGAGTTATTCCAAATCTCTCATTATTAGTGTCCTTTTTCATGATAAACTAAAACTTGATTTTTTTTTTGTTGGATTGTTAAGATACACATTTTTAATGTCACTGGAAATTAATTTTTGTTTTGCTTTCTCTTTACCAGAACCGATGGGCAGAAATGTTTCCTTGCGTGATTGCCAGGACCTCTACAACTGATGTGATAGCCAATGGAATGGGGGGAACTAGAAATGGTTCACTTCAGTTGGTAAGCTACTCGTCTTCTATTCTACTGCTGTCATCAACATTTCTACTCTTTTATGTGGTCTTTGCTAGCAACCAGTTTAGCAGTTTGTTTAATGCGAAATTAAACATTCTTAGATGCACGCGGAGCTCCAAGTCTTATCCCCTTTGGTTCCTGTTCGTGAGGTCAATTTTCTCCGATTTTGCAAGCAGCACGCCGAGGGGGTTTGGGCTGTTGTTGATGTGTCCGTCGATACCATCAGAGAAACTTCTGGTGCGCCACAGATATTCGTGAACTGTAGGAGGCTTCCTTCTGGCTGCGTGGTGCAAGATATGCCCAATGGGTACTCTAAGGTAATAATATAAAAACTATTGTACATTTTGGTTTCTAGCATGCCCAGATGGTACCTTTTTTTTCTTTAAATTTATTGTGTTTATCCAGGTGGGTGTTCTGCCCCTTTAGTCTTTAATGAGTTTGGTGAAGTAATTGCAACAATGTAGTTTCATTTGAGAGCATTTAATTTTGTGGTAAAACACCAGGTCAAAAATCATGAGCATTTGCATTCCCAAGCCGCTTAGAGAGCTCACGCATCTAAGAGTCTTGTTTGCCTAGTGAATACTCACTGTTATCCCCACACTGTTCTGAACCTTCCTAGAGTCGTATAATATTGTCTTTGATGTCAAATTACTGTTTAAATCTCAAGTTTCAACAACTAGGGTTGCTTAATCAATTAAAAGATTGTTATGGTACAGCAGCAGATCGAGATCACACCATTTATTTTATCAAATAGAAGTCCCCATTACTTGAATTCTGGTGTCTTGGACACATTGATTTCATATCCTTCATTAGTAAATGCCTAGTTACCCTCAACTTCGGTTGAATAAACAATATATTTGATGCTTCTATTCCAATGATCCAATCTTTGATGTACTCTTGGTTATCTTCTTTATCTTATATTTAATCATGTTACAGCATATGACCTGGTTCCAGCCTTATGATTTTCTTTCCTTTTTTAACTAAATGAAGAGACCTAATTGTCAAAGCCCGAGACTGACTACTTTGTTTCCATTCGAGTATCCAAGCTGATATAGACAATAGTACACACATATCGATGTCATCTTCTACGGTGTACTTTGTTCCCTCAAATCTTGCAAAAAACAATTTCTATTTCATTACTTTATGCCAGGACTACTTGATTCCATTTCTTTATTTGAGCCCAACCTAAAGCCCTTTCCCTGGATTTCCCTTCTATTTTAATATGGAAAAATAGTTTGTGAATGACATTATAAAAATTGTCACCCTTCATTTCTTTCTTTCTTTGAAAGTGTTATCCATTGACATAATATATGTATGTATTATAATATAATAAAATGGCCCCGAGGAAGGTTTATACTTTATAGTGTGCTAGAACCTCCTACATACTGTTTCAGTTTGTTTAATCTTCTTCGGAGTTTGACTGATGGAACTGGCATTTGATCTTTTATGTTGTGTGGCTTTAATTCCTAATCATTAGCTACGGGGAAAAGAAGATCTTTTTGCTGAATAATAGAGAGGCTATCAGTTCTCATTTTGCAATCAATAAGCAATAATGAATATAATTTTTTTCCAACTTGAGAAGTTGGTGCAATCAACCCTATAACTAACAAAAACTATTAAAATGCAGGTTACATGGATTGAGCATGCAGAATATGATGAAAGCCAAACACACCAGCTCTATCGGCCGTTGATAAGTTCCGGCATGGGCTTTGGGGCCCAACGATGGATAGCCACTCTCCAACGCCAAAGCGAGTGCCTAGCCATTCTCATGTCCTCTAATGTACCCAGTCGAGATCACACAGGTTAATATTGATTTTAATTTCCTAAACAATTTGTGGCATCCTTTAACTTGCCAAAAGAACCGTCCTTGACATGGAAGGTGTTGATGTAGCTATAACTGCAAGTGGTCGCCGAAGCATGCTGAAGCTGGCGCAAAGAATGACGGCTAACTTCTGTGCCGGGGTTTGTGCCTCAACAGTGCACAAATGGAACAAGCTAAATGCAGGAAATGTCGATGAAGATGTTAGGGTTATGACCAGAAAGAGCGTTGATGATCCTGGTGAGCCACCAGGCATTGTTTTGAGCGCTGCCACCTCTGTCTGGCTACCTGTTTCTCCACAGAGACTCTTTGATTTCCTCCGCGATGAACGGCTCAGAAGCGAATGGGACATCCTCTCCAACGGCGGACCAATGCAGGAAATGGCCCACATTGCCAAAGGCCAAGATCATGGCAACTGTGTCTCCCTCCTACGGGCTAGCGTAATCTCTCCCCCCTTGCCTCAACAATTATTTAATAATTTACATATCCGTTGCGCAAAGTTTCTTTTTTCTCTCATGTTTGTGGACCGTTAGGTCAAATTGTGTCTTGTCATGAAAACAATTTTCATTGCATAATAATTTCATCCATAGCATGCCATAAAAAATCTTATGTTAGGCAGCACATGTTTTTTTTGGACATTAATGTCATGGGGAGTATAATTTAAACGTCTGGGGTGTCTGTCCGGGTGTGTGTAAGGTCCCCCATTAGTGTTTGTCGTGGTTATATAAAAGGTGAAATATAAATAAAGGACGAGTTTGGAATTTGGAAGTATCTGCAGAGTCACAGACAGGACCAGATTTTAGGGACAGTTTCTATCTTTAACTTGTAAGCTTCAAAAAGTCAAAATAAAAAAACACATGTCACCTTTTATGTGATAAGCCTGATCTCGTCTTTTCCTTTTGACTCCGATGCCACCCTAAAAACAGAGGTTAAAACGTCATATAATGTAAATTCAAGTCAAATTCGGGGACCATCTTGTGATTCACTGCTTTCTCTCTTGGCAGGCCATGAATGCTAACCAGAGTAGCATGTTGATACTGCAAGAGACTTGCATAGATGCAGCAGGGTCACTTGTAGTGTACGCTCCCGTTGACATCCCGGCCATGCACGTGGTGATGAATGGTGGCGATTCGGCCTACGTAGCGCTTCTTCCGTCAGGTTTTGCTATCGTACCAGATGGGCCTGGTTCACGTGGGCCCCCAACATCCAACGGTGGCCCAACTGCTAATAATAATAGCAATGACGGTGGCCCAGAGAGGGTGAGTGGGTCCCTCTTGACGGTGGCGTTCCAAATATTGGTGAATAGTCTTCCTACAGCCAAGCTCACGGTAGAATCGGTGGAGACAGTCAACAACCTCATTTCATGCACTGTCCAGAAGATCAAGGCGGCTCTGCAGTGTGAAAGCTGATCGTCATCCGAATATTGCATGATTGAGCTTCATCCTATTAGTGAGTCTTCATTAGTTTTTAATTTTAACATGGTGTGTTGGTCTGTTTATTTTATGGTGTCAAGGGAGGTTGGTGTTAAAAGGGAGGGAGGGAGAGAGCGCGCGCCTTGGTAAATGAGTGTGGTAAAGATTGGGAAAAACAAAAAATGTGACTAGTCTTGATGTTGATGTTTGCGGGTGTTGAGTCAAGAACGAACCGCGCGTGGAGACTCCTTGCAAGGCGGTGAGGACTTATGGGTCTGTGACTGTGACTACTGGCTCTGCTTGGGTGCAGTGGCATGCATGCAGCAAACAAAGTCCTTAGCACAAGGCAAGGGTGCTGGTTCGGGTATTGACTCAAGTTCGACCCCTGGCTGAATTATTAGCAGTACAAAAAACAAAAACAAAAATGTTCAAGAAAAAAAAAGGGTCTTTTGATATTTATTAATTTAATATCCTCCTTTTTATTGCCTTTTTTATTTGTCGGATGCTTTTGTCGAACTTGTAAGGACACCGGTTCGGTTTGTTGATGTTTGTCAACTTGTGGGGTTTTGTATTAATCTGATATTCGAAGTTTACTAGTAATAACCTCTTTTGTTGTTTAGGACATATATTTCTTCGTCTTTATAACACTTGAAAAAGTTAAGTTTTTTTATTCCTCTTTAAACTTGTTTTTTAAAATATATATTTTTTCAGAAATATATTAAAATAATATCTTTATTTTTAAAAACTTGTTCTTTAGATCAGCATGTAAATATAATCTAAACAAATAAAAATAATAATTATTTTTAAAATGGATTTGAATGAAATGCCGTTTCAAACGGCCTCTGACAATGATCGCGCTCTTGTCAGGTTTGGTGGTGTAGGTTGTGGAAACGCGTTGCTTAGGGCGTGGGAGGAGGTGAATGCAAGGGGGTTGAGTGGTGAGAGGAAGGGAGGTGGAGGGTCTGCTGATGAGCTGCAGAGGCAATAAATGAGAGAGCAGAAGCTGTTGGGAGAAAGCGTTGGCATCATTTAAAGCTGAGAGCTTAGCTCTGTCTCTAGCTTACGTGTACAGCCCACTGATAATCTGACACGTAGATTGAAGGTCTTACGTGACAGCGAGCAGAGGGAGGGAGGGTGGGAGAGAGATTATATGTATGCATGAAATGATAGATGGTAACCTTGTTTTCGTGTATTTTTTACTTCTGGACAGTTTGCTTGTGTGGATTGTTGCCGGAAGCCATAATCTTTCTGATTGGGAGAGAAAGGGATATTGTTGGATTGAATGATGTCTGCTTGTTCTTGTTTTTGTTTTTATTTTTTCCAAAAACAACTGTGAGGTATTTTTTGCATTTCCTGGCCATATTCGTTGTGTTTATTAAGAAAATAAAAAATCGAAAGGGACAAATAAGAGAACGTTGTTGAAGAATTGAAGAAATTCCGGACGATGTGCAATGTAGTATTTCTTTTCTTGTGTTGGTAAGATATTTAGCTCGGCTCATTTCCCATCTGAAAGAACTAAAATTAATTATCAAAGAAACTGTTTTGTATCCGCTACTGGTCTGCCTTGAGAATTATCAGGACACTCATCATTTTCCATGCAATTAATTGTTTGAGTTTGAATGCCTATTGCATGGCTTCGTCTTCTTCTTCTTCTTTTCCTATTTAATGTGTGCTCTGACAGCTTTAAAATTCACACGATGAGCTTCATGAGATATGTATATCCTTCATCCCTTAACGAGTGAGCTTCTTTCCTCTTCTATCTGCCCAGAAACATCAAATCTCTGTGAATGAACTCTGTGAAGTTGAATATATATTAATGTCTCCGTCATATTTTTTTTTTTTAAAAAAAAAGGTAAAAGCATTGGAGTAAGAATTTTCACAAGAGGATTAAATGTTACGTGTTTGGTCGTGTAGAAGTTTTTTTTTAAAGCATTAAATTATTTTTAAAAATATTTTGTGATGGTTATTATTTTTAGAAATTTTTAAAAAAATAATGCATTTTTAAGAGAGAAATACTTTTAAAAATATCTTTTACTACATCACCAAATGCACTAGTGATGTTGCAAGTAAACCCTAGATAAGAAAAAAAAAATAGTTTTTAAGCATTTTTTTCCTAATGGATTTGAAAGCTTGGTGGTGTACGTTCCTACCAAGCCGCCAAACGTTTTATGTATTTGTGTTGCAATAAAAAAAATACACAATACCAGTAATTTATACCGTATAAGTGATTCGTTGACCAACTGTTATCCTGTAATTTGATCACATAATGGACGACCTGTCTTCTTTACCGGGCCCATGTTCAATTCGTTTTTTTTTAGTTTAACATAGCTATCCGGGTCAGCTTGTGCGCACCTCGACTAATTCCACGTGCCCTGAAGTTAACGACCATGTAAGTCTATAGTGGTCATTATATGAGTAACCACAGGACTTGAACCTGAAATCACAGAGAAAACAAACTTCTTGATCCCAAACTTTTATTACTAGACCACCACCTAGATGGTTATTCGATTCGTTTTTTGATAATTTAGGTTGGTGCAGTAGCCCTCAAAACACGCCTGGTATAAATCACTTTGATAGACATTGTCGTTTTAGAAACAATGATCCCAGTATAGATTTGAACTTCACAAGTGATTTTGTAACCACGAATAAATCTAATAATCTAATGTTAAAAAAAAAGGTGCAAAAACATATCAAGTCAAACTAAATTGAATTGACTAATTCGTGACCCATAATATAAAATTATAACAAAAAAATATTTTAAAAAAACATATTTAGAAAACAATATTGAAGTTGAATAAGTAAAAGAGTTATAAAAAACTAAAGTCAGCTCATTAACTCACGATCCGGGATAACTTAACATAAAAAAGTAAAAAAATAACAAAGTTTAAAGCCCGCTAACACTTAAATGATAAAATTTTAAAAAAAAATCCGAAAAAAACTCGAGTAAACCTAAGTTAACTGTATTTTTCCGCAACCAGTAATATGAGATTACGATAACCCCATATAAATAAAAGTTTAACAAATGATGAAGCTCAAGATCCAATATCCAACGATATTAAAATTGAAAAAAATAATAATAAAAAGACCTAAATAATACCAGTGTTATATCGAGATAATCTTTGAAATCAGTGACCCAAGTTATGAGACCGGTTTTGATATAAAAATTAAATCAAAGAAAATAATCAGGGATTGAATTAGAAAATTAAATAAATTTAAAAGGATGGATAAAAAAAATGGCAATAAAAATAACAAGGATCGGAATTCAATAAAAAAAATAAACGAAATAAAATGTTCAACAATGAAATTGAAAAGGATTAAAAAGGAATTAATAAAAAGAATGGTGATCAAATTGGAGATGAAAATAAATGAAATAAAATGTCAAGGGATAAAATCCACTGTAAAAAAACTTCAAAAAGTATTAAAAACAAAGCAAATAACAATAAAAAGAACGAGGTTCAGAATTGAAGTAAAACAACAATTAGATGACATATTTGATTTTTAGTTGGTCCAACATGAAAACCAAGGTCTAAACAGAGAAAAGAGGGAGAAAAAAAGAAAATGTTCACCGGAGATCAACTGCACCTCCTTTATTGACATGCGTCAAACAACCGTGTAGAGCAAAACTCTTCACTTCCAACGTTATTGTTGACAATGACATTTAACATCAGGAGGCGTTGCACGCACCACCCAAATAGAGCGGGTGCCTCCCATCTGTTAGCTCGTGTTACACATGTGCCACCAACTTTTTATTTTTTTATTGTTTTTATAATTGTTCAAATATCTAATTGTCCCTCATTCAAGTTGATAGTAAAAAAAAATCATATGGAAAATACTCAAATAACTCTAACCATCAACTTTATTTTTGAGAAATACAAGGGCAATATGATCATTTAATTGTGCACTTGAAGATGAAAAATACCAAAAAGCCCTTATACTGAGCTTTATTTAATTTTCAAGTGTATTTTAGTTATTACATTGTTAATGTAAAATATAGAAGGACTTCTTTAACCCCTAGTAGCATGACAATGAGAAATAAATTTGAATGAAAACACATTTATGCACATAAAACCATGTGTTATACTCATAAGACCATGTATTATGAGTTTTTCAAGTAAGGGAAAAATAACAGTTTTACTGTTCTAATTCACTAATTCACAATAAATCGTGCCTTGATATACAGTAAATTAATATTACCTTTTATTTTTTTATATATCTAAATACACGGCACGTGCTTGTCGGCCATTGAGGCTGGATCTTTTTATATATATGAAAAAATAATATTAAGTCACTGCTAACATGTATAAATATATATAAAAATAAAATCCATGACTTGAGTTATCGCAGTGGTAACAAGAAGCATACAGAATTTTACACCTCCTAGTATCTCCTAGATAGCAGACCTCGGGAAATGCAATCTCTATGTATTCGTCGAGCGAGGGAGATGGGATTGACTTTTACACCAGTCTGAACAATGAAGACACAGTGAGTTCATGGGAACAGGATTGTTGAATCTTCCCTTTCTTGCCTAATAAACAGAATTAGATCTACGTCTTGTTACAGTCCCATCGGGCAAAACAGCTAATCTTGATATGATAGTTCAATAACATGTATTTTTGCTTCTCAAAGCCATTTGAAAGAAATATTTTCACAACGACAAGACAAAAAAAGAGTTTTGATAAAATAGAATGATTTGATATGTAGAAATAGCGTTTTTGTAAAAAGTCATGTTTTATAACAGTGAATTATATAGAAATTGTTAAAATAAACGGGCATAAATGAAAGGGAGAAAGAGACCACATTCAAGGTTCAATTACATTATTATCAATATCATTTAGATTTATCAGCATTTTTTGTTCTCGATCAACTTTTCAATTTGAATTCAACGATAACAATAGATGACATCGACGATGGAACAAATAACACTTTTAATTCAAATACAATCGTACAATTGCAAGGTCATTACTCCCAAAAACATGTATCAAATTATGTTTATTATCTTATTTTTTTTAAAATTATGTTATTTTATAAAAAAAAAATACAAAAACAGGGCTAACTAAAAAAAAATCTTAGCTCCCTTTCCAATGGAAGAAAATATTTTATATTTTTCTTTTTGCCTAAAATCCATGCTCAAAACAAGAAATCGAAGGTAGAGTGATAACCCGATACGTTTTGGTTCAACCAGACTTCAAGCCTAAATATATATGGATCTAGCGAGCTATAACATCCATCACTATCAGGCTCAGCGAGGTGCTAGGTCCAAGTACAAGAGGCTCTTGCAATCCTACTAAGATCCATATTGGACCACGAGACTCTGATAAGTCAGAAATATTTCATCTTCTTGATAAATAAGATATGTTTGATGCTATCGGAAAACATAATAACCTTTTAACCCTTCTCTCCAGTAAAGGGTGAGAAGTATGGGGTACAAAGATTAGTTGAATCCTTAAAAAAAACATGTTATAAATTTATATTCTTTGCTATATATTTATTTTTATAGTCTTTCTAAGATATTATTATATATATTTTTTAAAAAATACTTACCTGAGTATGAGAGATTTGTTAAATTTATTAAAAAAAATTTATTTAATTAAAAAAATAATAAGTCAGATTATCAAAACTAAAAAATTATCCTATTATTTAAAATATAAACCTTGCGCCGAGCCATTGGAATTTCCTGAGATATCATTACCTTCCGTTTTAGACTTTCCCCTTCAACATGGACTTCATTCAATTGGATGGATCCGAGTTTAAGAAGAAGGATAAAATACTTCGATAAAATAAGAATTAGGATCCGAATAGTTTAGATCCGATTATCCAGAGGGTAGAGATCTTTTCCAATATCTACACTATTGGTTTTACCCCAGTTTTTAGTGGCCCTTTTGATTTTTCAAAAGCCAGATAGATAACGCAGGTCTAACTATGTTTTTCCTTATTTGTATGTAGATAAAAAATTAATAAAAATATATACAAAAGGTGTAAATTTTAGTTTTTTTAAACTTATTTTTTTAAAAAAATTTACCAACAAAACTACAAGAAAAAAGTTTATCAAAATTAATTTTGGTTGACTCTTAAAAGCCAAAAACAAGGGACAAAGGGAGTAAGGGGGGAAATAACAATTAATATGAAAAAGAAAAAACCCATTAATTAAAACATTTCTGTACAGTAATTTTCTCAACCAATCTAGCAACTGAGAAAATTGCTAAATATAGCCGTACGTGTCTGTCGTGATTATATTATTTCTGTACTGCAACGGCTGCACAGCATACACCAATTAACTGGTGTGTACGGTGCAGTAATTTGCTCGTTCTTTCTATTTCATGCAGTCGAACGTGAGTAACAACATTAGGGCGTCCATGGAGGAGAGGAGCAGGGACGAGGAAATCAAAAGTCAAGGTAACGGAAAGGAAATGGCCATGCAGCTGGTCCAACGCCTGTAAAGCACTGTGAACGCCTTTCTGGGTCTGTGGATCACGACGAGTCCAAAAAGTACCTCCTCCTAGGCAGATTCAACCCGTCCCCACCCATGATCACATGCCTGTGGGTTCCACGCCTCCCCCACCTTCAAACCAAATCAACTGGAGTTGATGGTGGTTGTATTCATCATCCACAGCCCACTGCATTATTAGTCATGCATGGGCCACATCCTGCCTTGGACTCTTCCGAGAGACAATTGAAGCAGCAGTGGCCACGATGTTTCATCCACCGCGAGAGAGTGTGGTAATTTTTGCTTACAAGTGTTAGTGCTTTGTTTTTTTGTTTTTTTTGTTTTTGAAGAAAAACATCAAAATAAATTATTCTTTATTAATATTTTTTCAAAACACTTTAAAAAAAAAAACTTTTAAAACAAAGTTTCAAGCACGGTACCAGCCTCGAGCCCAGAGAATTCTTAAAGTTTTCAGTCGACACAGTAAAGTCTAAGCAGTGTGGAATAAGTCTTACAGCTCAGGGCCGGTCACCCTTGAAATTGCTACCACCACCACAAGCTGTTTTCAAAATTGTTAACTTGTATTACCAATAGCAATGGTGCCGCCCTTTTTGAGCTGTTCAATTATGAGATCAAAACATTAATTTGAAGTTGCCGTGTTGAATTGCCTGAATCGTTCCTATGTAGGATGCCAGCTTCATTGGTGCAAATCTAAGCAGTTGATTGGAGAAGTTAGACGTAAAAGGGACATTCCAAACACCTTTCATGGTTAATTACGATCGAACTTAGTTCTCTGGGGACTCATTCTGTCTTGACCAAGCAAGAAGAAAACAAAATTAATGTTGATATAAGTTGAAAGGGAGAAACCTCCATTGACAAATAATGAAGGTTAACTAGTGAGCGGTGTTCTATCATTGCTCGAGATTTTGACCTTGTGTGTTTGCTGGAACAATGAACGAGCATGGAGGCTAATAAGTCCAGATTTAACGGAACCAAACTTTTCAATAAAACCTGCAATTTTTTTTGGACTCGGTCAAAAAGAAAGATCTACTTATTTTAGATTCAGACAAGTGAAAAAACCTGGCTTCTATTGGTTCCTACGGAGAGAGTTTTGTTTTATAAACACAACTACATTTTATATTTTATATTTTATTTTTTCTACTTTTCTAGTGGTCTAAAAATCTTTTAAGACTTATTATATTTTTATCAATATTATGTTATACAGAAAATGGTGTGTAAAAATTATCTAAAAATTCACCGTCTTTTTATTATCAAAAATATTTTTTCTCCTTTTATATATATATATATATATAAAATAAAACTACAAGCGTATAACCTCCTCTTCATTAAAAGATGTTTTGTGTATTATTGAACAATGAATAAATAAATAGTGTTTGTAAATATATAAACTCAACTATGAGTTGGGGGGGTTGCTGCTAGCACCAAGGTCAAGGGGCATGTTCTCTAGCTGCGTGGCTCTAGCAGTATAGCTAGCTGGAGGCCATCAAATCCACGGTTGCATTGGCCAAAAATGGCTAGAGTGGTTTGCAAAGTCTAGCCGAATGGTCAATGGAAGTTCAAGAGTTTTGACATTTATGGCAGTTAAGGGGTGAAAAAAAGAACAAGTAAATTGCAAGTTATATGAACTTGCAAGTTTGATAATCAAATTTTAGTTAACCAGGTGCCCATGCCAGTGCCAGGCACATTTTCTTTACATTAATAAAAAAATATATATTTAATATATCTAAACTTGTATTCCTCTCTTCGAGCAATTCTCACTCTAAGTTTCATATTTATAAAAAAGAAGAGAGCATAGTTCAAGTGTATCTAATAATTTGTCCATAAATCAATTCAACCTCAAACAAACTATAAACATGGTGTGATTTATTATTTTTTTATATATTATTTTCATCCCCTTCATCTTATTTCTTTAAAGGCACTCAAAAAATTATATTGGTAGATAAGTATTTTAAGAAAATTAGTTTTAATATCAAATTTATTTACTTTGAAATTGTAAATTGTAGTGATTAATTTTTGTACCATTTTTATAAATTAATTTTTATTTAGAATTCAAATTTTGATACTCAAAACAACAAACAAACGGAGCTAGAAAGTAAATAATTAAGGTGATTAATGAAAGTTTAAGCGTAACTGGCTAATTAATTCAGTGGGTAAACATGGTGAATGGCAACCAGTAAAGGTTCACGTGGTTTCTTCATAAATTAAATTAAATACAAGCTGTGCATGCCAGGAATCCCAATAATTAATCTGATATGTGAACGTGAGGTTAATTTCCTCATATATATATATATATTCAAGATTGTACGCCAAGCTCCTTCGATCTCTCCAAGCAGAAAAAGAAAATGCATGAACCACAAATTACAAGCGCAGCGCCCTCCACATGAAGAGCTGCTGCTAGCTAAGATAACTCCCTGTCGAGTAATCAGTGACACATATGGAGAACTAGTATAAGGTCCTTGACCTTGATGAAACTATTCAAACATAATTTATTGCCTTGAAAGCAACGAAGATGATACATGCAAGAAAACCCTTTGAGCTTTGAGAGAGAGAGAGACGGTATAGGAATATATAGAACTGGGTGCAATTAATGTGTTGGACCATGGATAATTTAATATACCATCCTTTATCTATCGGCCGAGTATAAAGTGTAAACCCACTGAAAAATGAACATAGTACACAGAAGATAATATCCTGGCTCAGCTGTCTATTGTTTTCTTCATTAAAAAATAAGCAGAAAGCCCAATGAGAGTCAAATAAATTGCATGGAAACAAAAGAATTGACATTGTGTGTGATGTTACATGGAGAGATTCCTTTGTAATCTGGTTCGTGTGAAAGAGGGCGCAAAAAGTCTATATTTTAACATGCATTAACTTTCGTCACTCGGGACGATGATAGCTAGATGGTGGACCATTGAAATCTGGAACAAGAATCGTGCCCAGGAAGCCGATGTGTAGGTGTGGGAAAAGGTAATCTTCAAGAAGAAAAAAATACCGTGCTTTTATATGTCGAGAATCCGTCCATATATGTTTTTTAAATCGAAATTCACATGATATTTGCTATGGAAAAGGAAATCAGATTTGATCAGTTTAATTACTTTAACGATCTAGAAAAAATCAGATCAGATCAGTCTGATGTGATTTTAATAGTATCTGATTTTAACAGATCAGATCAGAGGCTATAAACTGCGAGTGGTTCTCCTGGAGTGTTAATTCTAACTTCATCTTCAATGTTCCCACCATGCTTCCTTGAGGATATGGCTATATTTAATGTGTTGATAAATTGAATGATGTGTTTGTAGGATTAGAGAAAAAAACCACCTAAGAAATTAATAACTACAAATTTTATACCCAAGGGTAAAATCTGACCGCTTCTGTGGAATTGGTGCAGACTTGTAGCCTGGCAGAAAGGGCCCAAAGTGTTGGCAGAAAGGCAGAAGCTTATTGGGCCTGGAAGCACCCACCGTACAGGACCCATCTTCAAAAGATCTACGTTCGTATAAGAACAAAGCTGGGAAAAAAAAAAAAAAACAGGGAAGGAAATTCCCTTTAGACATCGGAGGTCACAGGCATGAACCATGGCGAATAACCCAGTTCAACTTCTTAAATACTTTCGTATTTGAGAGGGAATTGTCTCCCAGAACCAAATATTTTTTTTTTTACTGTTCTGACCTGTCGTGATCAAGATCTAGTACCAATGATTTGAGTAGACATGCATACGTCTATTTGCCAAAAACTGAAATCATCATAATTCATGGCCACGGTATCCTGCTTGAAAGATTGCATTGAAAGTAGAGATGACGGTACATGTGAGCGGTGGGCTCTGATCGCACTCCTCTCAGCCCTTCACTTGATTAGGGCAAAAGGAGCCCTTATCTTCTCTTCCATCGTACTATATGATTCACGTGCATGCTGTCCATGAAAACTGAAGCATCAGATCCTCTCGTGTCTGCTTGGGAGTGTGAGTATAGATGTTTTTTAAAATATTTTTTATATTAATATATTAAAATAATTTAAAAATATATATGAGATTTTTAATTTTTAGATTTTTTATATATTTTTTAATTTTATATATTTTTATTAATTTTATCAATTAATAATAGATTCTTATTTTTATTTGGATTTATCCAATAAATAACATCATATTAAAATATCTTCTAAATGATTTAATTTAAAATTTAGATTAAACAAGTTATCAAGTTAAAAAATTTTAAAGAGAATAGTTACCAATAAATTTATAACAATTTAGATATTATTTTTTTACATTTAATTTTTTTATACAAGCAGCAATAGCATGGTCAATAAACTATATATATATATATATATATAGACACACACAATTAGATGTTTCTTGGCGTTTTTTTAATCTAAAAGTTGAGGATTTCCATTTCAGTGACCTGTTGGGCTCTTATAATGGATACCCCGGTTTTGTTAAGGATCTGACAATCTGGATCATGCCTTTCCGCGTAGACGTTGATTTCCTGTGCATGGATCTGACGGCCCAGTCAAGTCCCAATGGCCTCATTGGAAGAGAGAGAGAGAGAGCAGTTCAGGTGATCTTCTGTAAAGGTAAAGGCATCGTCCGCCATTATCAAACTCATGTAAATAATTTAATATTGTAAAGCAACAAATGCTTGTGTGATTGGCGTTATTATCAAGAACTTCTTCTATGATGATGGTTTGCACGAACTGTTGTTTAAGTTCTCATTGAATATTAGTGCAGGTTTCCATTGGTGCTCTGACAGCTTGGAAGATAAAATAAAAATAATGGTGGTTAATCTATCTCGAACTGGACTGATTGCTGGACCAAGGTTCCAGGGATATGATAACTCGTGCTCTCCACTCCGTGCTGTCTCATCAACTGGTTATCAAAAACAATTGCAAGCGAGGATGATTTTCTGTTTGCATGAACTCATCTTTTCCTTGACGTTCCTTTGATTCAGCTTCCTCAGTGCCGTGCTGGTTTGATGATATCGAGGGATTGGTCTAGAGACGCCATTTATTGCATGCATTCTGGGAATCAAACGAAACGAAATTTACAATCAACCATTTTTTTTACTAAAAATCATGTTCTACCAGATTAAAATCAACTCGGTGCTGACAACAACTTGATTGCTTGCAATTTTATTTTATTTTTTGCGAGCATTGTAGTTAAAGAAATTATAAGACGTAATTTTATAATAAACAACTTTAGTTTTCTTAAGCAATTGCGAGAGAGAGATGTACTTCTATTAAGATGTTTTTCATGTAAACTGACTAGTTAAAAAGGGTATAATGAAAGAAACCATCGTATAATGAAATCACTGTTAATTGAGAAGGCCATTTTGACATCTAATTGTTAGAAACAGAGATGTGTTTTTTTTTTTTTTTTGAAGATCAAACCATTGGATACTTTGAAAAAAAAAGAAAACAAAGTATTGTTTTTATTCTTATTAATTCTGACCCATGATCCACTCCACAATTTTCTTTGATTTAATCATGCAAGAGATTTGCAAAATGATGATAATGGTGGAGTCATTTGTTGAAGATCATAGGCCAACTAATGATCATGATAATGGTATCATTCCTTAACAGGTTATTCCAGAAACTTCAAATGTGCTATAGCTGAAAAGGTTCAGCAGACCTCGCTAATTTTCCATTAGATATTTTTCTAATTGGTGTGTGCTGGTTACTAATCAAGGAGAACTAGAATGCTTTGATGAAACTATGTTATATTAGAAGAAAAGTAAGTGGCTGAAAACTATGTATGAAAAGATAAAATCCTTGCATGAAAACCACACTTTTTAATTAGTAAAGCTTTCTAAAGGCAAGAGAGTACTCGATAAAAAATGAGTATTCGAAATGAAAATTGCTCACAACCAAGGTACAAAGCAATATTGGTTGTGAAAGGTTTTGGTCAGAAAAAGGGTATTGATTTTAAAGAAATCTATTCACTAGCGGTCAAGATGTCTTCAATCTGAGTTGTGTTAGATTTAACTGCTAATTTGAATCTTAAAGTTGAACAACTTGATACGAAATTTATCTTCCCTCATAGCGACCTGGATGAGGAAATCTATATGGAATACCCTGAAGGATTCGAAGTGAAAGGCAAAAAATAATTAGTTTGCAAGCTGAAAAATAAATTTGTATGGGTTAAAGCAATCTCCAATGAAGTGGTATAAGAATTTTGATTCTTCCATCATGGAGCATGGTTATAACATGACCAATTCTGATCATTGTGTGTTTATGAAAAGATTTTCAGATGGAAACTTTAATACTCTCTTGTTATATATGGATGATATGTTGATTATTAGCCATGATGCAAAAAAGATCTAGAGTTTAAAGGCATAGTTAAGTAAGTTTTTTGCAATAAAAGACTTAGGACCAACAAAATATATTCTTGGCATGAAGATTAATTATGATAAGAATAACGAGAAACTTTAGCTATCTCAAAAGAGACATGTTCAAAAGGTACTTGTGAGATTCAACACAAGCAAATCCAAACCTATTTATTCTCCATTTGAAAGCCACTTTAAGTTAAGCTTTAAGCAATGTACTTCAAGTGATAAGTAGAGAAATAAGATGAAAAATATTTCTCATGAATCCACAATTGGTAGTTTGATGTATGTCATAGTTTGCACAAGGTCAAATATAGCTCATGTAGTTGGTATGGTTAGTTGAATCCTCTATGATCTTCGTAGAGAACACTGGTTATTAGTGAAATGGACAATCAAACATCTCAAAGGTACTTCTAGTTTTAGTTATGTTTTTGTAATGGTAAACTCACGTTAGATGGATACACATATATAAATATAGATAGTGATGTTGAGTTTAGAAAGTCCACATCAAGATACTTAATGACCTATACAAGGGGGAACGGTATCATGTCAATCAAGGCTAGAAAATTGTTTTGCATTATCCAATACAGAGGTTGAGTACATTGCTCTTACTAAAAGGGGTAAATAGTTTTTTTTTTGATTAAGAATTTCTTAAATGAACTTGACCTGAATCAATAGAATTTTGTGTTGCATTATGACAGTCGAAGTGCAATTCATCTTAGCAAGCATGCTATTGTTCACTCTCGATCAAAGCATGTTGAGGTTGAATACCAATAAATTTAACATGCTACGAATATGAAGATTTTTGTTGATAAGAATATGTTGTTCTTGATGATATACATGTTATGAACCTCAGTTATATCCAGAGAATAATGCTTGCGAACCCATTATTTGTTAGTAATGGAGGTTCTTAGGAGGATTACGGTCCTATAGTTTTTTCTGCATTGAATTTTCTACGTAAAACTCTTGGTGTTGAATTGCATGATTAAATATTGCATTATTTTTGTTGATTGATTGATCTTATTTTTAATTGCATAAAGAGGGAAAAATACTTGGACTTGTGAGTTGTGTATATGGTTAGATTAGGTTTTCTAACACAGTTGCAAGTGAAGTTCTTAAACAAAAAAATATTGGTTTTTGCTTGTTTAATTAGACAGTGAAAGGTTTGATTTTGTGCAGGTCCTGGTAAATAAGCACTCATCTAGATCATCCCCATTGTATTTTAAACCCCAACTCCATAAAGTCTGTCACTTTTAACCCATTAATTAGAAGTCCAGATGACTTTCTATAAATTGAGAAAGAATTGTTTATATTAGTTAAATATTAAAATAAAAGGTTACTATTTTCCATGAAAGCAAAAGATAGATAAGTTTGCAGATATTTAATCTTAACTTTTCCTTTTAATTTATATATTTTTAATCTTTTTTATTATCTTAGAGGTTATTTTTCTTACTAGAAACAAATAGTTTTTATGATTTACAAAAACAAGTTTATTTATATAACATATAAAAAACTAAAAATAAACTAGAATAATCACTTTAAAACATTATATACATATAAAATAATCAAAAGATGAGGGAATTAATTTAAATGTAAATATAAAAAATCAAAATAAAGTCAAAATTACATAAAAAAATAATAACTAAAAAAAAAAAAAACCATGCATCATGGCTATGTTTTATTAGCCATTGCCGCTGATTTATAAAAACAAGTGATACATCGTCTAACTACCTTGAAGAGATAATTTAAGAAATAAATTGATTTTTTTATTTAAAAATTATTTTCAATTATTTTTATATAAGAACATACAATAAAAACCTTTAATGATAAAAGAAAACAATCAAATCAGATAAAAAGAAATGCCATCACTCTGGATCTGTATTTTTTTTCCGACCAAGTGAAGTGCGGGAAATATTCCCTTATAATGATAATTAAGCGGAGGCGCAATGATACGAGTGGTTAACGTGGCTTGCATGCATTACACAGCACAATGATTATGTCTCCATTACGACACCATTTTACGGGACACCATAGAAGAAGAAGAAGAAGAAGAACCAGGCTTCCTGTTTTACTATCTCTCTTATTATGACGTCGAGATTGTTTCACAAAATCCAATGGCTCCTCCTCCTCCTCCTCTTCCTCCTCCTCCTCTACACGGGCAGCGGCATGAAAGATGGAGCGGCATTCCACAGCTCTGTAATAGTCGCCTCCCGAAATAATAAGTAAGCAGCCCATGGGATTTGACCCTTTTCATTTCAAATACCGTGTTGCTTTTTAAGTTACATTGATTGTTTTTAAAGATATTTATATATATATATAATATATTTTTATTTTTTAAAATTAAAAACACTGAACAAAAAAAAACAAAAACCTCCAAAGAAGAGGTAGGTGGTGTCTGGTCAGCATTGAATAACAACTGCATTGCCGGAATAAAATTAATTAAATACTGCGTTTTAATTAGTTAACATCTGCTGAACTTTTCAAATTATTCGTGTTTGAACCTTCAAGATTTGGCTGCCTTTTCCTTTTCAATCACCGAAGGATTCATGGAGCCACCACCTTGAATCCCTCAAAATATTATCACATGGAATGCTAGCTTCATCCAGCCCGGTCAAACAATTGAAAGCATTTATTAGCGTGTTTGAGCGGTTGTTTTTTTAAATTAATTTTTATTTTAAAATATATTAAAATACTATTTTTAATATTAGTATAAATTAAAATGATATGAAAATATAAAAAATATAAAATAAAATTAAAAAAATTTTAAATTTTTTTAAAAACGCTTCCGAAATATAATACCGAACACAATAACACCCATGCTAATTTTATAAATTAATCATGATAAAATTAATTTTATAAATGATCCAGTCATGAAAAGAAAATGAAAGTATTTCTTCAATGATAATAAAAGATCTTTGAAAGCATAAATTGTTCCATCATCTCTAAAAGATAGAATGAAAGTTCATGAACTGGAGACTCAGGATCCATGCAATTGCAAACAATTTCTTCTTCTATTTTTAAATTATTTTTAATAGTATTTCTGATATGAAAAAAATTAAATTAATGATTTTTTAGTATTTTTTAATGATTTTAATGAATTGATGTAAAAAATTAAAAAATTATTTTAAAAAATACCGTATACTATAATTACACGCCTTTATGATACGAAGTTAAACCGGCAAATATCAAAAGCCTTCAAGAACCCTAATTAATTAGAGCTTTTTGTCTAGGAGCCTCTCCCTCTCCTACTGAGAATCCAACCCGCCAAAAAGAACCATCAAAGACCAGTCAAACCTCCCCGAATATCCCGCTCCACATAGATATGTATCCTAAAATCCCTACCCTGCAATTACCCAATAAAACCCAGGGTAATTTAGTAACACTAACACACCAACCTCTTACTTTTACAAAGAGCCTCAAGCAAGACCGTCCGATTTTTCTTAAATAATGACCGATCAAGGGTTAAAAATCCACGTTTGACTGTCGTACAGGAAATGATTGGTCCTTTAGGGCGATGGGATTTGACCAATGAAGTATCAAAAAACAGACACATGGTGGCTTCACAAAAATTATCCCTGGAGAGAGAAAGTTAAGGCTTCCACACAGAAAATCTTGAAAGAAACAGAGAGATTTTGTTGTTGTTGTTGTTGTTCTGTGTATCTCTCTTTTGGGTGTCCCTTCCTTTTCTCTCACAAATTTCTCCCTCTCTCCCTTTGTTGGAGGAGAGAAGGTTGAGTTTGTGTCTTCTTCTTCTTCTTCTTCTTGATTTTCTTTTTTGGAATATTTTTGAATCTTTTTAAAGAGGAAATTTAGGGTTTGGTTTGTTTGTTGGTGAAGAGAGAAAGGAAACCATGAATGTGATGCGTAGATTAAAGAGCATTGCTTCCGGTCGAACTTCTATATCATCTGATCCTGTAAGTTTGCTTGTATTTTTTTTTTAAATTCTTGCTTTGCTTGCTTGCGGAGAAAATGAGGTAAGAAAATGAAAATAGGAGCTTTAATTTTTTTGCTCGTGCCGTTTTGGATTTTTAGTTAATTGTGTCAAGAAAGTCTCCTCTTTGCTTCATGTCTTATTGTGGAATATAGGTTTTTTTGGCTGTGGAGCTTAATTTGATTCTGGGACTATGTGTTTCTCTTGTTCTTTGATTTCTTTTGCTGCATGTTTTTGGACTTGAGATAGGCATTTTGTGGAACTTGACCTGTTTTTATTGAGTTATTGATCTAATCCAGATCCTGGGTCAAGATTTTTTTTTGAAATTTCAAAATTTCATGGCCTTTTTTCCTCTTGATGGGAGGCATTGATTCTAATTTGCACTTATTTTGTTTTCATTATAAAATGAGATGATATGTAGGAGTTGGAATTATGCTTTCTTGCTTTCATTGTGGTTTTGGCTTGTGGGGCCATATAGCTTTTCCTATTTTTGTTGCTTGTTCATTTAATCCTTTTAAGGAGGTTTGATTGGTTGGCTGATCGATGTCGGTTAACATAATGTTGTAGCTCAGATGTAACGTCGGATTCTATTATTAATTTAGGATGATTCTATTATTGTGAGTACTATTTTGAATGTGTAACAATTTTTCTCGTATTTTCTAACAAATGTTATAGGATCTAATTAATGTTATTTATTTATATGGATATCAATGGTGAAAGTGTAGTTTAGTGGTTGGTTTTCCTGTAGTGCATTGCTGTTGCGGTTGGTGGTATGTCATGTTGCACTCATTGGTTCTTTCCTGAAAATTGTTAATACGTATCTTTTCCTGCCTTTTCCTTTTTTAAATAAAGGTGAAGACGAGATGGAGCACTAGAAGAAAGTTATTCACACAAGTTGCCGTGTCCTTTTAGGATGTTAACAATGAAATCTTATGATAGATTTGCACTTAAGGATTCACTGCCTAAATAGAATCCTGGTTGATATTAAGAATCATTGTATTTCTATATGCTCACTCAAACAAGCATTAATTAGAGCGCAACATCAAGTTAAATCCTTGAATTATGAGTTTTTGGATGTCATTTCTGCCTGCAGTTGTCTAATTATTTCGGTTCTACCTGGAGAGGAAGTTTGAGTAATAATATTGGATATATGTTTTATAATCAAGTTGCCATAGCGGCCTGCCTGCAGTTGTCTAATTATTTGAGTTGTCATATTTGATATATGTATAAATAATAAAGTTGCCATATTGGCCCGTAGCTTATGAACTTATTAACAGCCTAGGTATTTATTTTATTTATATAATTTCTTGGATTGTGTTTTGATTTTTGAAGCCATTGTGTTTTGTACCAAATTCATTTATTGTACTAAAAATTTGATCGCCTTGAAGGAATATGAGATGGCTATGCAATAACGCTAGTATAATAATGCGAGATAGAATGGGATAAATGGTGCAATTATACTTGAAAATGGAGAAGAAATGTAACTATGCAATTTATCTAATTTCTTGTAGAAAATGTGTTGTTTTTCATGTAGGGCGGGGATGCTGTAACAAAGAGGGCTAAGGTTGATCAAGAAATGGAACAAAAGATTGACAGGGAATCATATTTAGTTGAAAGGAGTGTTACTGAACAGGAGCAGCATATGGCTTCTACATCACAGGAAAATGCTGCCAGTGCATCCAATGTTACTTCAGTGACAAGAACAGAAAAACCAGGCTATGATCAACTTCCAAAAGAGATGCATGAAATGAAGATCAGAGATGACAAAAACACTAATCATGATGAAAAGGTAAATTTTCATCTGTACCTAACTCCCATTCCACCTTAAAGACCAAACACAATTGGGGAGATCTCAGTACTAATGTATTTATTGGATGGGCTGTGTCATAGTTTCCTTGGATGTTCTATTAATCATGGAATTTCTGATTATGTAGGATATGGAAGCTGCCATTGTGAGTGGCAATGGGACAGAAACTGGTCAGATTATTGCAACCACAGTAGGTGGTCGGAATGGACAACCAAAGCAGGTTATATGATAACCCTGGTTGAATGCTTTTGCATTTTATGGGTTGTTTAATCTCATTTTTCTTCATGTAGGCCCCATTTGGGATCGTGGTCCAACCGCACTTTTGATTTTGCATTTTATGGGTTGTTTGAACTCATTGGTCTTCATGTAGGCCCTGTTTGGTATCATGGTCCAAATGCCCTTTTGATTTTTTTTAGCTTCGAATTATTATTTTTTGGGTGTTTTTGGATTGTTTTGATGTGCTGATATCAAAAATGAAATTTAAAAAATGAAAAAACATTATTTTGATGCATTTCCAAGTGAAAAGCAATTTGAAAAACAATCTCTACCACACTCCCGAACGGGCCTATAGTTTTGAGAGAGCATTATGAATTTGTTTATTATGGAACTTCACTTTCCGTGCTGTTATTATAAGAGTAGGTTTATTTTCCTGCCCAGGATAATAACGCATTATAGATTTCAACTTGCATGTGGAGATGCATTGCTTAGCCACCATATCTTTCCACCCAACTCTCAAGTTTGACAATGCCACACCATGGAAACCTTCAAGATTGAATGTTATTGATCCTCCGCTTTTCTTTTTGTCATACTTTCAACTGTTTTAGATTCTTAAGTCTACATGTTCTTTTTATACATCATATGAGTTAGTTATAGACCATGCTGCTAAATATATTTTACTTCTTTTTCCCAGATAATCTCATATATGGCAGAGCGTGTGGTTGGCACAGGTTCATTTGGTGTTGTCTATCAGGTATGTGGAATTAGCCAGCATGTTGCTTGCAATTGCACTAGCTTTTAGCATGTATACAGTTAGTAATATTATGTTCTGTTATTTTACGAATTATCTTGCTCTGCAGGCTAAATGCCTTGAAACTGGTGAAGCAGTCGCGATAAAGAAGGTATTGCAGGATAAGAGATACAAGAACAGAGAACTTCAAATCATGCGTCTCCTTGACCATCCGAACGTTGTTCAGCTGAAACATTGTTTCTATTCAACTACTGAAAAAGATGAACTATATCTTAACCTTGTTCTTGAGTATATATCTGAGACTGTGCATCGAGTTTCAAGGCACTTTAACAGGATGAACCAACAACACACACCCATTTTATATGTTCAACTGTATACTTACCAGGTAAACTTTGTAAATATCCCTATTTTTGTGTATATTCTGGATTTTTGTCTAGCAAACTATGGTAAACTATTTCCATGAGTTTAAATTATTCTACTTAATGGCCTTGTAGATTTGTCGTGCACTAAATTACTTGCACCATGTTGTTGGGGTGTGCCATCGTGACATCAAGCCACAGAATTTACTGGTCAGTTTTCTTTCTGCCATATCCCCCATCATTTTGGCATTGACATGAAAAAATGGTTGAAGTCTTTTGATCCACAGCTTTGCTTATGTGAATTTCACCCATCTAGTTTAATTTCCTTACGTGAATTTTGTGTTGAAGATTACCGAACCTGATGAATTCCTTGTATTGCTAGCAATGCAATTTGCCAAACTGGAGAGCTTGCTGCCATAGTCCAGGACATGTTATTTTTGGCTTTTCTGCTATTTGTCTTGAAATATTTTCTATTTAGAGAGCAAAGCCTTGAAAGGAACTGCTCATCACCTCAATTTCATGCCCTCTGACAGTGATTTGTGCAATATATATTATGGAAGGTTTTGCAAGATTTATAGCAGCAATATGTTGCTTTCTTGATGGATGTTTTGTTGTTTATATTTGTGGTTAAGGGATAACTTATTGAGGTTATGTTGTATTCTGCAGGTTAATCCCCATACTCATCAGCTAAAAATATGTGATTTTGGTAGTGCAAAGATGCTGGTATGTTATTTTTCTATCTGTAGTGGATGTTAGAAGCATGCTAGTGATGTGCTGAAACCTCTGACATTATCTTTTTTTATCTTCAGGTTCCAGGCGAAACCAACATATCTTATATTTGCTCTCGGTATTATAGGGCACCAGAACTTATATTTGGGGCTACAGAGTACACAACTGCAATTGATATCTGGTCCGTTGGTTGTGTCTTGGCCGAACTTCTTCTTGGACATGTGGGTCAATATGGCTTTTTCGATCCTCTCTATACTACTATCAGCCTCCTATTATAGATTTGACTATAAATTATAGCATATTCTGAAGAATAATTTTGAATAGCTTTCTGTTAATGTTAGAAATTTCCATACCTCCTCTCCTAAGCAGTCTGGTGTGCATGTGTTTAGGACACTGTTCCGAGCTCTTACTAACACGCGCACGCTCACACATATACATATAATTTTCTTTCATGGAACTTGCTGAATGGTTTTTGATTTCATTTCTGTAATTTCACTTTTCTTACTGGATAAGGAAATGCAGAGAGTTCACCAATCATGTATTGTTTGTCTGCCATTGTTTACTGTTTGCTTGTTGATTACCTGAGTCAATGCAGTGGCTGTTTGATTATTTGTGTTTTGATTCTATGAGTTTTTTTTTTAAATTTTCCTTTAAACTAATGTATAGATGATGATTTCTGATGTTTATTCACTGTTGCATTTTGCAGCCACTTTTTCCCGGGGAAAGTGGTGTTGATCAGCTGGTGGAAATTATTAAGGTATGCTATCCTATCTTCTAGCCCTTTTTTTTTTATTACTTCTCCATATGTATTCTGAAGTATTTTCCCCCATTTGGTGATCATAAATTAGGTCCTGGGCACACCTACCCGAGAAGAAATTAAATGCATGAATCCCAATTACACAGAGTTCAAGTTCCCTCAGATCAAGACTCACCCATGGTACAAGGTCTGTTAACAATTTTATCAGGAGGATGTTTTCTTTGTGAAGTTGTGTTTTATATCGGTGGTTAACATATTGATTCTCAAATTCCAGATATTTCACAAGCGAATGCCCCCTGAAGCAGTGGATCTCGTATCAAGGCTGCTTCAGTATTCACCAAATCTGCGGTGCACAGCTGTAAGCACTTGTGTACTGCTCTAGATAAATGATATCAGTTTCCAAAATCATCAAAACATATTTTTTTCCATTTAATGGTTGTTTAGTTTGAATAGCTCTTTTCCCTTCTTGAATTGCATATTACACCCTGCAGCATTTTTTATAAAGCTTTTAATTTGTTATTGGTGAGAAGTATAGTAACTTTCCTTTTTCTTTACTGGATGTTAGTTGGAGGCATGTGCTCACCCCTTCTTTGATGATTTGAGAGACGCAAATGCATGCTTACCTAATGGGCGTGCGCTACCTCCTTTATTCAATTTTACTGCCCAAGGTAAGAAAATATTGCATTTTTGTTTCCCATATTTTTCTATAGATTCCCTTTGCATTTCTCATGCCAAATGCCAAATGCTCTTGCAGAGTTGGCTGGGGCATCTGCTGAACTGCGTCAACGTCTCATTCCAGAGCATGCAAGAAAAGAAAATTGACGATGGCTAGGTGGTCAGATTTGTAGCCAAATCAATGCTACTGAATTTTTGAATGCTTGGTCACCCATGCAAGCACGCTGCCTGCTTAAATAGTTTACAGACCAAATCAATTTCTCAACATTCACCTCATTAGTTATTACAAAGGGGGGTCTTAGACAGTAAAGGCTGGTGGGTAGGCTTTGCAAAGATTTTGGATGGAGCTTTAAGACAGAATTATCTGATGGAGCAGGATCGCTTGGCAACAGGGTTCCAACATTTTATCTATTTAGGATGTGGTTTGTAGTATGCATCATTGCTTGAAAGTTGAGTTGTGATTACCCTTCTTGTTCCAGTGTATAGTTTGCTGGTATTCATTGAGAAATTAACTGAATGGATGATTTAGATGAATTATGATTTTCTCAGTGTATAATACTCTTCCCGCTTACCTTTTGTTTTACAAAGAAATTGAAGTATATTAGAATTTCATGGCTTCTTTGACAACGTTTGTCTTTAATTTTGGTCTTCCTCGGGTTTTTTTTCTCAAGCAATGGATTATGTTTGCATTGGGCTGAAATGTTGGCCTGTCCTCTGTGATAGCTGTACGATCCATATCTCAGAAGCCGGGACAGATATTCTCAGCCAAACCCTTCAACTCCATGCTGTTTGACAATTAGAAGAAAGGAAAAGGCTACCTCTACCTAGCTAACCTAGTCAGTTTTCGTTTGTCTTGTCTTGAAGCTCAAACAATTTTTAAATAAATTATTCAATAGAAACTGTTATTTGGGCCTGTTTGTTTCACAAAAATGATTTTATATAAAACTACTTTTTAAAATTTTTTATATTTATTTATTATTAAAAAAATTATTTTAGAAAAAAAATTAGTTTGATTTTCAGGAAAGTGTTTCCCTCTAAAATTTAGAAAGTCTAAAATTTAAAAATATCATGTTATGAAAATTTAAAAATCTTACATTTTTTGTTAATTTATATCAAATTTAGTTATCAAATCTTTAATTGCTATATATTTTGTTTTGATTTTTTTTTTAAATTCATCCCTTAGAATTTGATTTAATTTGATTTTTATATCAACTTAAGTCCTTATTTTTATTATTATTATTTGCTTTTCTCTTGTCATTTTTCTTAATTGAATTTTTTTTTATCTATGGTTATCATTCTTTTAATTGTTATTTATTTTATTTGAAATAATTTATGAAATTGTAATTTTTTTAATTTTATCATCTTTCAACTTTTTTATCTGTTAAATTTGATTTTTATTATTTTAATTGTAATTTATTTTATTTGAGATAATTTATGAAATTAAATTTTCTTTTTCAAATTTATTCTTATTCAATCTTTTAATTTGTAAGATTTGTTCCTCGTTATTTTAATAAACTTGAAAAAATATTAACAATTTATTTTTTATCTTACTTTTCATGATATAATCAAATACTATAAAGTATTTTTCAATTTATTTTTTATAATACTATTAAATATCAAAAAATAATTTACTTTTTAAAAATTTATTTTCTAAAATAAAATTACTTTCCACACAAACAAGCAGCCTAAATAAAATTACAAGTAAAATTGGATTCTTCCACTAGATGAGTTGAAAGTGTATTGTCTATCATCCGTACATCTCTTTTTAAAAAGTCTAAAGTTTTTATTTTTATTTTTTATGTGAGGGCGAACTACAAACTGCACCCCCAAGTATTTACATTTTTAACACCAGCAAGGACATACAATACAAAGATTCAAAGTTTAAATAACCATTTAAGTGGTGGTCTAATGGTAAAAGTTTAGAATCAAGAGGTTTGCTTCTTCTGTGATCTCAGTTTCGAGCCCTATGGTTGCTCATATGATGGTCACTGGAGGCTTATATGGTCGTTAACTTTAGGACCCGTGGGATTAGTTGAGGTGTGTGCAAGCTGGCCCGGACATCCACATTAAACTAAAAAAAAAGTTTAAACTTGAAAATAAGATAAATAAAGAAAACGACATCGGATAATACATGATTTGGGCTGCAAGATATGTGCCTCTTCTAAGTATAAAATAAACCTTAAATTGAAGGAAGGGTATAAATTATAATGAAGAGAATCCAGGATCAAAATATAAACTCTCTCAGGGCCAGAGAGTGTCATGGCTCGTCATCATCCAACGCACCACCTCCTCTTCCCACCACACCCCTCTCCATCAAAATCAAAACTTTAGATATTTTTATCTTTGATATTGGCGGTTTTTTAAAACTGAAAAATTATTTATTTTTATTTTTTAAAATTTATTTTTCACACCACCACATTAAAATATCTAAATATACTAAAAAATATTAATTTAAAATAAAAAATATTAAAAAAAACACTTTTAGACCATGTTTGTTTTCTGGAAAGTGGTTTCTGGAAACCACTTTCAAAACTTTCCTGTATTTGTTTGTCATTAAAAAAATTGGTCAACAGAAAATACTTTCAAATCAAAGGAAAATTTAGCTTGGTTTCCAGGAAAGTGTTTTCTTGGAAAATTTAGGCGGAATATACTTTCTGAAAGTTGTGAAAAAATTAAAAATATCATATTATTTACTGATTATATTAAATTTAGTCCTCAAACTTTTAATTGCTATATATATATATTTTTTATTTTAAATATTTATTTTTTAATTTCATCTCTAAAAATTTAATTTTTATATTAACTTTGATATTTATTTTATTTTTTAATTTATTTTTTATTACATTATCAAATATTAAAAAATAATTTATTTTTTTAAAAAAATATTTTTCATCAAACAAACAAACAGGTTTACAAAAACAATCTCCCACTGAAAATATTACGTCTCAAGAAAAAAAAAACAAAAAGATTTTTCCTAAGTCATGGCAGCCGGAGAAACTCGTGACGTGAAGTGAAGTGAAGTGAGTGAGCAGGCATGACTTGAGTACAGATTCAATGAACATTTGCCGTATTGGCACATCATTTTCATCCCACCAACAATAAGCAATCAATTGCCCTATCACGTGCCGCTGGCTCGTGACAAAAGAAAGAAACGAAGACATGTATTAATTTCTTATGTCGGAGATAAAACATCGAACTATATAGTTCAATTGAATTATATTATTTTAAATATTTGTATAAATATATTAAATTAGTAATTTTAACTGTTTTTCTTTTAATTTAAAAATCATTTTTTATTACATGGCCCTTGTATTTATTTAAAATAAAGTTTGCATTAATGCCGTGAGTATTTTTTAAATATTGTTCTAAATGTTAATTTCAACGAGATAGCAAATAAGATGGTTTTTTTCTCTTTAATTTATTTAAATTAAATCTCATTTAAAATTTAAATTAATATTCTCAATAAAGATATATTTATTTTTATGTTGATATTTTTATTTAATAAATAAAAAAATAAATATTAAAACACTAATTAAACAAGCATAGAGTTCCCAATCTCAAGTTTTTCATCATAATTCCCTCGAAGGGTTTCAAATACAAACACACACAAAACATCTCAAGCAAACAGAAATCTTCAGGCTCAAGATTCCCTAAAATTTCCATATTCATTCCCTCGGGATTTCGATCCCCTAAGTTGTTAAGACTTAAGAATTACTATCCTTTCATTCAAAAATCTCATGTGTCTTTAAGAATCGCACCATAAAAAGAAAGAAAAGACTCTTCAAGTTACGCAGTCCCGCACAAAAATGTACCCGCCAAACGGTTCCCTGTCATCACCACAGTCCGGGGGCGTTGACACCTCACCGTTACTAACCTCCTCAGTAGCCAACCACCTCCTCCGTATCCGCCGTCCACCACAACTTCGAGGCGCTGCCGCCCGTCTCCTCCGACTGGCAAGCAGCCGCGGAATGATGCTGAGAGAACCATCTGTTCGTGTTCGCGAACATGCAGCCGAGCAGCTTGAAGAGAGGCAGACTGGCTGGGGTTACTCGAAGCCTATAGTTCTTATTGATGTTTTGCGGAATTTGGCGTTTGTGATAATAGCTGTTGGTGTTTTGGGGTTAAGTATGGAGGAGAAGCCAAAGGTGCCTCTGAGAGTGTGGATTGTTGGGTATGGATTACAGTGTTTGTGTCATGTTGTGTGTGTTGTTGTTGAGTATAGAAAGAGAAGGAATTTGGGGTTTGAAGAAAGTGGGATTTTGAGCTCTGGGTCAGGGGATTCTTTGGGTTTTGGGACTCATCGAAGTGGAAATGATGGTGAAGATACTAGCCGGTGAGGTTTCATTGTTTGCTGGGGGTGTTTTGGTTCTTGTTTTGTGAAATTCGAAAACAATCTTGCAAAACAAGAAACGAGGGGCTTCTTTTTCCCCTTCACAAGTTGTTTAAAGTTGTGCATTTCATGATGCTTTGCTTGTTTTGGACTGGAGTGTGAGCATTTTAATCTCATGTATTTTATGAATTTGTAGATATAGTAATCCTTATGCTTTATTCTTGCAGCGTGCCAAAGCGTGTGGAATCTGCAAGTACGATGGTTTCAGTTATTTGGTGGGTTATTGGATTCTACTGGGTCACCGCCGCTGGTGGCCAAGATTTGAAAGAGAATTCACCTCAGCTTTACTGGTTTGTTAGAACAAATTTTGCTTTGATGTGCCCTTTGTATATTTACTTTATTTTTTTTTGGTATGTTTATTGGTTTAGCTGTTGGTTTCTTTTGTAGGCTCTGTGTTACATTTCTTGCTTTCGACGCGCTCTTTGTAATCATATGCGCTGCTGCTGTATGTCTCATTGGCATTGCTGTTTGCTGCTGCCTTCCATGTATAATTGGCATCTTGTATGCTATGACAGACCCGGTAAAATTTTCAGTTGGCATACTGGCCAAGCAACTTCCGCTTTTGAAAGGATCTATAAATTACAACAGAAATACGGCTCATTATCTATTTCTTGACATCGTAATTTTGCAGTCTAGGACTTGAAAAACTCTGTCTTCTCTCCTCAGTCGTAAATATAAATCAGATACAGCTTTTAGCTTTAAAGTTTTACGATAAGAGATTAAGCCCCGCCTCCAGTTCACATGCCCTAGTGGATGATTTCTGCTACTGTCTGCCATGTTCTGAGAATCCTCCAATTACTCCTCGAAAACGTGATAAGTGGTGAATCTTTGCTTTTGCTCATTCTTCTCAACCTTTGATGAAAGACACTCTAATGCTCCACCATGCCTTCATCCCTTTGATGAACCCTGATGTTTCACCCTATAGACCTAAAAAACATAACTTCCTATTAGATGGACAGCTGGAGCAGTAAGACACCATTGATCAAAGGTTGAGGAGAATGAGCAAGGGGAAACATGCTGCTCCAACCTAGAAAGCTTTGGTGTCTATTGGGTCAGCTTGAAAAAACATTACGATGATGATATTTTGTACGCATGAAGGATGTCAAATTAAGCTGCATTGTTGCTTAATTTGGAGGGCAGTCTAGATTCCGGATTTCTCCTCTTTAAATCTTTGTTGATTTGTTATTATTTGTGATCTTTAAAGTTGACTGGAATTTTTACCAATTTGAAATTGAATATATTTTGTATGAATTATCTTAGTGGACAAAGTCTTAAATTGTTGTCCGGAGAGTGCCATAAGCACATCATTGTTGTCTCGAAGCCATATTGATGCTTTTTACTGTTTTTAATTCGGGCAATGTAGTTATATTAATTTTTGAGTCATGACACATGTTATGTGTACTGGGCAATGGCATTGCTTGGTAATTGTCTGAGGTCATCGGATCTGTTTGTTCAAAAGGCATCAGTTTCATTCACAAAATGCATCTTTTGCTCTTGTTCTTGAATTCTATGTCCCTAAACGTGCATTGCCTTCAATTTGGTAGCAGGAAGGAGCGACAGCAGAAGAGATTGATCGGTTACCAAAATACAAGTTTTGCAGGGCAGAGGCTTTTGAGAAAGTGTATGGTGAAAATCCAGAAATTTGTGGAGGGATGATGACTGAATGTGACAATGACACACCCATTGAACGTGCTGTCTCCCATGAAGACGCTGTGAGTATCTCAACAAGCAATTTGGTATTGTCACTTCTAGAATATATAATCTTTCATGCAACTGTGCCTTAGCGCGAAGCTTCTAAGAGGGTTTTTTAAAATGTGGTAGCGGTGCTTTTTTAAAGTGTTTTTCACTCGAAAATGTATTAAAATAATATATTTTTTTTAAAAAATATTTTTGATATCAACACATCAAAACGATAAAAAAATTAATTTTAAACTAAAATAATCAAATTTTAGCCATCCACCGTTTGGAATGCAATACCAAACGGGGGCTAATTGTAAAAGGCTGGGGTATGGGTTGGGTAGCTAAAGCAAACTGAACAGGGAAACAAGAACAATTGGTCTTCCTCTCTTAATGATATGGGTGCTTCTATTATGGAGCGATTCCCCATTTTCAGCTCTTTAACCTCGATGCACTTCTGACTTGAATACTTGTTGCAAATTATCACAGGAATGTTGCATTTGCCTTTCTGCCTATGAAAATGGAAGTGAACTACGTGAACTTCCTTGCAATCACCATTTCCACTGTATGTGCATAGACAAGTGGCTATGCATCAATGCAACCTGCCCTCTCTGCAAGTTCAACATTGTAAAAGCTGGCAATCGAAGTGGTAATGAAGAAGCATAAAAAATCAGGTTTTTCGAGAAGAGCATCTTCCCATAATCTGAGTGTATCATACCTTGCAGTTCTTGTTCTTTGACTAAAGAAACAGAGAGTCAATCAGCGATTGGTGCCTGCTACTTTCTAGCCTCCAAAACTCAGCCTGTTGTACCAAATGCAGGCATTCACCGCAGGAAATGTGTACATGTTTTATGCTCTGTAATCTGTATATATGATTGAAGTTCAGCGTAGTGTGCAAAGCGAGACACGTTTTTTTGTTTTAAATCAATGTAATTGGCTAACGAGCTGTATCTCAAGTTGTCAAGCTGACATCCAGTGCTCGGAGACCAACCATGGAAGGACAGCGAGATAATATTTTAATTTTCTAAAAATAGGAGATAGAAAAAGAAGAATACGAAATCTCAAAACCAAGCCCGGGCAACAACAAAGACTCACAGAACCAAGCCCAAGAACACAAAAGGACACCATTCCATGCCACAAAGAAATAAACAAATGAGCCGAGAGCGACCTCCCATGCTCTAAGAAAATTCAAAACCTGTAGCAACCCAACCCAGCCATGCCAGGCAGGAGGAAATCGGCGTCCAAAAGAAGAAAACCCAGAGAACTATTATAATACACAGTAACATCAGTATGGGTAAGCAGTGTTTTTGCCACGCTACTTAATCTTTTTTTGTTAATAAGATATAAAATGCCTTTGACATTTCAATGCCATTTTAAGCAAAACAACACTTGGCATCAATCATCTTTTCATAGCCGAAATCAACACCTGCAACGAACATAAAAGATAATAGTTTATAACATAGAACTTGACGAGGTTTAAGGAAAAACTCCATTATATTAAAGCTTTTTCGAGATAGATGGGTTCGAAGATCATAAACAACTGCAAAACAAGTCTTTTGTGGGGATATGAGGTTGCGAAATAATCCATATATGGGTGTGTAATGAATGAACTGAGACTTCTAAATCGGCATCAAAATTCTTTCCTTTGTATTTCGTGGAGACTTCTATACCTGCGAAACACATAAAATTTCATGGAGGAATGAGCAAGGCATTGTATGGAATAGTAGCCTCTAATGACTAGTAGCTATACTGTTGATTGAGAAAGTAAGGTGATAAGGTGGCCATCGTCTAGCAAGAGCACGCCTCAATCTCGTTCTATGAGTCTAATTATAATGAAAAGTTCACAATAGTGTCATTCGGTGTTAAGCGGTTGCTTTTATAATTGACCCTGTGCATTGTTGATTCCGAAGATGATATTTTGCGCGAATGATGTCAAATTAAGCTGCATTGTTACTTAATTCGGAGGAACCTGTAAGTTCAGGATCTTAGACCATTTTGATTTGTTATTTTTTGTGATCTTTATAATTGACTGTAATTGTTATCCTTTTGAATTTGGAAAAATTCATATGAATTATCTTATTGGACAAAGTTTAGAATTGATGCCCATCAAAGTTGTCAAGTCCAGAGAGTGGTCCTTGTTCTTCAATATTCTATGCCTAATCCTGCGTTGCCTTTAATTTGAAAACAGGAAGGAGCAACTACAGAAGAGATTGATCGATTACTAAAATTCAAGTTTCACAAGACAGGGGATTATGAGAAAGTTAATGGTGAAATTCAAGAATCTTTTGGAGGGATGAATCGATGATGACTGAATGTGATACTGACACGCCCATTGAACGTGCTCTCTCCCATGCATTGAACAGGAGCTTCACACTGTAGATGGGAAAGGGTCACAGAGAATCGTTTTTTTTTTCAAAAAAAATATTTCTTGATCAGATTCCCTTTACTCAAGGCTGGATCAATTTGCAACCTCATATGGTCTCCTTCTCTTAAAGTCATATGGTTACTTCTATTAAGGGTTTGGTTCCCCATTTTCAGCTCGTTGTCCTTGATCCAATTCTGACATGAATATTTGTTATAAATCACAGGAATGTTGCATTTGCCTTTCTGCCTATGAAGATGGAAGTGAACTACGTGAACTTCCTTGCAATCACCATTTCCACCGTATGTGCATAGACAGTGGCTTTGCATCAATGCAACCTGCCCTCTCTGCAAGCTCAACATTATAAAGGTTGACAGTCAGAGTGGTAGTGAAGAAGCATAGAAATCAGGTATTTCGAGCAGAGCATCTTACCTAGGTGAATCATGTTCCAATGGTGCTCTTTTTGCTCCAGCAGCATCTGCTTGGTGCTTGGATAAGAGCGACCATGTAATCTCAATGTATTATAGTTCTTGTTCTTTGATACAAGTCTTGAGGAAATGGTTTCGTTGTGTTTTGTAAAGATGCAGTTTTCTCCACTTCCCCACTCTCATAAATCACCAGTTGAGAAATTAAGATCTCTACCTGAATTTCTGGTAGTTACTGGGTGGCACAAACACCAAGAGATGATGATAATTAAACGAAGAGCCCGGTCACGCCTGTGTCATCTTTATATCACGTTATACACCGACCCTACATCAGGTGGGCGCAATTTTCCTCATTGCTCTTAAAGGTTATACCTGCCGGAGAACGAACCAAGGCTTGATCAGCTATTAGTTTAATCGATTTGCATCTGGCGTTTCTATTAATAGAACAGAAACATTGCCTCGCCTTCTTGGGCAATCTATAAATAATTTTATTCCAGCCTCCGTCTTGAATGTTTTCAATCTTGGCATTGGCAAACATGTTCCTCTCGGCAAGAGAAAGCTCAATGACATTCGGACACAAAAGAGAAACAAGGAATAAAAAACATAATGGAATTTGGATAATTTAATGGCCCATCACATTTTATCAATAATATATTTTTATATGTTAGCTTTAAATAATTACATAAGTATATACAGAGTAAAAAGAATATAATTCATTCTTATTCATATCTGGATTTGAACCCTCGCTAGTTTGCAGAGAACTATATAACTTTTTTTGGGACCTTCAACGTAATCAATAATCACTCCTTCACATTTCTCTCAAAATGTTATTCAATATACATTAATTTTAAATAATAATATAAATAAAATAACTAAAACAACTCGTAGACTCATTCAATTCTATTGAAGATAAAAAGAGCTTGGTAGTCAAGAATCAGACCCGGGCTGCTGGAGATTTACATAATTATTAATTTTAGGATTCATGAAATTAATTAAAATACACGTAAACTGAGCTGTAGACTCATATTATTTGTATTGCAAAACAATTTTAATTTCTCTTTATAATGACAACATGTGATATTGTTCTATTACTTTTTTGAAAAATGATTTGACAAAAGATGGTATTCTCGGTCTAGTTATGTTAATCAAGACTAAATTTATTTAATTTTAAAAATGTACCCTTGTATCATCATGAAATATTCAAAGAAATAATTTTTTATAAATATTAATCTAAATAAAAAACCCTTCTTCAACACAAAACTTATCTACATAAAGCCCCCGCTACTTTAGATTTTTCGAAAAACAGAAATTTCTTTAGGGCAATATTGTTGAATCACACTTACAGTAATCTTTACTAATTAAAGGAACCTGGAAATATAACTTATTGATGAACAATTATTTGATTTTACATGCATTTGATGCGCTCAATAGATCTCAATTCTCTCATGTTAGGGATAATAAGATAAGATTTAGCATTGATTTTCAAGAATAATTAACGCTAATGATTTTATAAGATTTATAGGATGTCAATGCCTTACATGTACCATAACAATCATCACTAAAATTTATCAAAGTTGTTCAAATCTTAATTTAAAACTTTTATTTCTTTTTTTTTTATTCATTAGAACATTTGTTTTCTTCTCGGAGGGTTTCCCAATGCACAATGAAAAAAAATATTGCACCTAAAGAGATAAATACAGGTCGATTTTTTTTGTTTTTATTTTTACTCTTTTGATATTTCAATTATGTAAAATACAAACAGAGGAAGTAGTTTTTGTTATGCTACTAACTTTGTTAGCATGTATACTCTATAGTTAATCAGTTAATTACACGTTACATTAATGTTATTTATATAAATATATTTAATTTATTAATAAAAATTTATTTATCTTTAATATTTATAAAATATTTTATTAATGAATCTAGAGTAAAAATAAAGTCATTGGGACAAAAATATTTTACAAAGAAAAATATAAAATTATTATAATTATGGGATCATATTGCATCAAAACATTATTCCTAAATGTTCGTGATCAATGTTCTATTAAAACTGAACATTGATTAAAGCTATTGAGACTGATACATATTATGTTTTTTTTTTTTAATGAAAGAAGACGATTGTTCTTATAAATTGAGGTATGAGGAATACCTATAACTAATATGTAGGTGTTTGTTGGGCGACATGTGTACTGAATTGACCCGCTTAAAAATTTCATATAAAGAGATCACATGTGTATATAAAAAGGTTTGCATGACAATTGTATAAGTGCTTCTTAGACTTGAAATCGCTAAGTTATCCTATATAGAAAATGTTATGTTTTGATTCCGCGACACGTTGTCCTAATCAAGAGTAATAAATGGATAGATATTGAGTATAATATGAACTATATTGAGATATTTAAGTAATCAAGTGAGGATTCATCATCCTAATTGATTTGAAGAAATTGTTCCACTTGTTTTCAAATAGTATTGATTGTAAATCCTTGTGCACGATGGAATGAGATTTGAAAAGAGTTTTTAATCTTATTCAAATAATCAATGACTATGGTGTTAAGAACAAATATGATTTGACAAAGTAGACATACTCTATGCTATAATATCTAAATCGTAACATTATTGACGAAGGGATAATAATTACACTAAGAAACTGGTTACTAAAAGATTAAGTCAAACCATTCATGATTTTCCTAATATTTAAGGGATCATGCCAGGTTGCTAGACTACGTACTTGATATTCAAATATAAATCAATTAATTATTGAATTGATAATAAATTATTTTGTTTAATTTATTTAGTCCTATTTTATTTAGGATTATGGTTTTATATTTGAGCCAACTTATTAGAGAACCTAATGGTTCACATATATAAGAACCATTGGTCAGAAATTAAAATGGAATGATTAATCAAGTGTAACTTGATTGTAAATAAATTTTAGAAATTGAGGATTATAATATAATTAATACAAGGGTTTAGAAGATTTCTCACTAGTAGTTCGTGTGATCGTTAGAGGCTGGACGCTTGGATGACTTATGGTTTGCAACAATCTAGCCTTGAAGAAAATATTTAAAGCCGAAAAAACATCTGATCTTCAAGTAACCTTTGTATAAACTCCAAATAACTTTAGATTTATCTAAGAGGATCCTTGAGACTCCCGAAAAAAATTAAATTTACAGTTTCTACAACATGTATGTGTTTCGAGAAACCCAACACTGCTAGCTAGCCCTACTGGACTCTCCCTCCTTTTTCTGTCCTCTTGACTTCTTTTATTTTCTCTCTTCTTTTTATTTTTTTTCTTTTTTCTTTTCTTCTCTCTAATTACCAATATATTTTCAACCTCATTGTTAGACACATACCTTAAAAATTATATTTTTATTCATAGGAATGCACCACCTAACATACACCACACCACACCACTCTCTCTCTCACCCATAAACAACCTCTCTCATGCTAACCTTTTAATCAACAGTCATTTCTAAGTCTGACTCGACATCAATTATTCTGGATTGATTATTCTTTTCCTGCCCTAACCACCCTTTCCATCAGTCACTATCCTAAGCCTCACTTTGCATCAACTTTCTTGCCCTCACTAACCTTTCCATCAATGAATTACTCCCAAACACCAAACTATTGATTAATGACAAGCGTAACACACCAATTAATAACTCAACATTTTAAGAAAATAAATATTCCCCTATCATTTTCTCTCACTAGCTAAGCTTATATGACTTCTGGTATCTATAAATACCACATGTCACTCGATAAGAAAGTAGACAGACTCGTGCTAACTTAACTTCATTACTTTCCTATCTAAGACACCCTTACTCTCATGTTTCATACACTTTCTTTTCATATATATTCACTATTTTTACATTTATTAACTTAAGTACTAGATGATCTCTTATTTTGACATGTGATTAGTTATTCATGTGAACACCAACTGGACAAAGTTAAGACCAATCATCTCAACCTAAGACACAAAAAGAAATTATAAAAAAAGGACCGAAGCAAAAATATATAAAAAACAAAGTGGACCAATCAGTAATTTTAAGGGGAGGAGAGAGAAAACAATAAATAAGAAAAGACTCACATGTGATAAACTGCCTAACCACCCCTGACACATGTCGTACCAGGAAGAAGAGGACTTGACAACGACATGGCTAAAAAGCAATTTTAACCATTGAGAGGTGACACACCTGTCATCTAAAGTGTACGAGCACTTTCTATATACCAACATCTTTTTAAAATTTAATATTATTTAAAACATCATAATACCCTTGACAAAATAGTAAATAAAAAAAAATCTTGAAAAGACAAAAATGATCATTAACCAAATGCATTTTTTTTTTTTTTACTTTAAGGTCTTCTAAGTAATCTAATCATGTATTTAAAAATAAAAAAGCGAGACTACCCTGGACGTAATACATATATATATATATTTTTTATTTTTAGTATTTTCATTGTTAATAAAAATTAAAAAGATCTTTATTACCCCCCCCCCCCCAAATGTTATTTGATTCTAGAGTAAAATTGTTATTTTATTGTTGTAATCCAGGGTAAAATGTGTGTAGCGTTACAATAAAAATACTATTTTGCATCCCTTTCCCATTTAATTTATTTTGTTATGTTATGTTATATGATGTACACCTTTTGACGTATGGTCAAGAATCAACAGAATTGAGAGGAAGTTGGATGGAGGGATTGTATTAATAAAAATCTTAGATTACAAGGACCAAATAAAACATGAAAGAGTATAAGGTCCATATTGAGAAAGTATCAAGAGTAAAAGGACCGAATTCTACGATCAATCCCTTTTGTTTTTATGATTTGGTTTTCTTCTACAAGCATCAGCAGGAATCCAGGATTTCAAAAGCATTCCTCGAAGACAAAAAGTTTTCCCACCTGATAAGACAAAAGGAAAAGTCGATGACCTTCTCCTCCATCTCTCTTGAACATTAAGAGTAGTGTTAATACTTAGCTAGGGTTTTTAATTACCGCTTTACAGGTAACGCTCCGAACCATCTCTTAATGTCTTCACTAGGGTTCTAAAGAACTGGAATTTCTATTATTTTATTCATTGTATCCTTGCTATTGTTATTGTTTCTGAAATTTATGATTAATTTGACTAAGTTTGGTTGCTGCTATTTTTCTAGTTTTGTTTATAAATGCAATTCAGTGGCTATTATTGGTGCTTTAGCTTCACCTCACTACTTTTTTTTTTTTTGAAGTTTAAATTTTCTGGGTTTCACTTAATTTTTGCTTTTGTGAATTCTAGCAAGAAAAGCACAGATTTTTTTGTGTTGGGAAATAAAATTACACAAGGCTCCATCAACATAATTCACTGAACTACTCAATCTTTTGCATTTTATAGGGCAGGTTTTTATATTGCTATCTGAAAATTTGCCACATTGGTGCAGGATTAAATTGCATTTTGCTAAATTAATAATGGGTGGTGCATCATTGACAGAGCTATCATTTCCACAAAACGATTTCCTTGAGCCATTGTTTACTGCTTCAAAATCGTCTGATTTGAAAGAAACATTAGAGATTCTGATAGCAATAGCTAAAACTGATGATGGTCGTGCAGACCTTGCTTCCAAAAACATTCTCCCGGTTGTCCTTCAGCTTATCACCCATCTACTAAATGATCCCTTTGATCATGAATATCTCTCACTCTCTTTAAGACTCATGAGAAACTTATGTGCAGGAGAAGTTGCAAACCAGAAGTCTTTTATTCAATTGAATGGAGTTGGGATTTTTTTGACAGTTTTGAGGTCTAAAGAGGTTGCTTCTTCTGAACCAGATCATGGGATTATTCGAATGGGCTTACAGGTTTTGGCGAATGTTTCTTTGGCTGGGAAAGAACACCAACAAGCTATTTGGGGTGGATTGTTCCATGATGAGTTATATATGCTTGCAAAAGTTCGGAGTCAGGGGACTTGTGATCCTCTGTGTATGATTATTTATGCCTGTTGTGATGGAAGCCCTGAATTAGTTTTGCAGCTTTGCGGGGATCAAGGGTTGCCTATTGTTGTTGAAATTATACGAACTGCATCTTTAGGTTAATATTTTGATTTATTCTGCACAATCATGCTAATATGTAATTTCCCCCCATCTCTTATCTCCTTTTGTTTGAATTGTATTTATGATTGTTTTTGGTTGCTGTTTTACCAGTTGGTTTTGGAGAAGAGTGGCTGAAGTTGCTTCTCTCGAGGATTTGTTTAGAGGATATTTACTTCCCTCAACTCTTCTCAAGAATATATGGTGTTTGTAGTTATTGTGAAAATGGAGAGGAAATTAGTTTAAGCAGCAATCCATTTTTTACTGAACAAGCATATCTTTTAAATATCGTGTCAGAGATTTTGAATGAGCGACTGAAGGAGATTACCATTCTCAATGATTTTGCTTTGTGCATTTTTGGAATATTCAAGAAATCAGTTGAAGCTTTTGAGTTTGGTTCTAGAGCTGAATCTAGGCTCCCGACCGGGTTTGCTGTTATTGATGTCCTTGGTTACTCACTCACCATTTTAAGAGATATATGTGCTAACAATGGTGGAGTTGGCAAAGAAGATTTGGTAGATGTTGTTGATTCACTCCTGTCATCTGGACTGCTTGATTTGCTCTTATGCCTGCTTCGTGATCTAGAGCCTCCAAAAATAATCAGGAAAGCCATGAATCAGGCTGGTACCCAAGAAGCAACCACTTCTTACTTCCCTAAAGTCTGTCCTTATAAAGGATTTCGGAGAGACTTAGTTGCTGTCATTGGCAATTGTGCTTACCGAAGAAAGCATGTGCAAGATGACATTAGGCAGAAGAATGGGATGCTTCTAATGTTGCAACAGTGTGTTACAGATGAAGATAACCCATTTTTGAGGGAGTGGGGCATATGGTCGATGAGGAACTTATTGGAAGGGAATTCAGAAAACCAACAGGCAGTCGCTGAATTGGAGCTTCAAGGGTCAGTTGATATGCCTGAACTAGCTGGACTTGGTCTCAAAGTGGAGGTGGATCAAAATACTCGGAGTGCAAAGCTTGTTAATATCTCGTGATGGTATTGGCTTGGCTAATTAGATTGATTCTCTTGATCTTGTTTTCTGAATGGTATTTCCAAATTCTGCAAGTGCTACGTCAGCTTATATTATTTCCTAGAGTATAGATAATGAGAATTTACAAAACTTGGTAATAATATCTTTTGCCTTCATGGTTCAGCTAAATTTATTTTCTGATTGGTGCTTGGCTTTTACCTACGCCATCTTTTTCATGTCACTGTCATAAAAAAGGTCAATTTTTTTTAATCATCACTCATCATCTACAGGAGACTTGTTTTTCTGCAAGTGCTTCACACAAGAGGAGTTAATTACATCATGCAAAGTTGGGTATCTATGTTTGTCTTTTTTGAAGAGGACTTGTATGGATATTCTTTTTGCAGGTTTGTGTGTATAACTGAATGACCGAGAAGACATGAAATCAACAGGAATCGGGAAGACTAAGAAGACTTTCTACATTTCCGCATAATTCAAGATTTGAGGCTGTGAAAGAGAGTTATATATAAGCCACTTTGGTTTATGCGAAGACTGAGAAATCCTACGTACTAAAAATTGTGGAATACTTTCCAAAGGATTTGAATTCGTGTTAGGTTGGTGTTATTAGAATGATCTGACAGTCTTTTCCCGAATCTCTGAGGGAGTGTTGTATGAAATATGAGCTAGAGCGTGGAATGTATTCTGCACAATTTTACCTCTCATTATTTGATATCTGAAGAGTTTGAAAGGTGATTGCTTTAGTTAAATGTTAAGTGCTATAGCTCATTCGTGTTGCCTTTTCTAAAAGGAGTAATACATATTTCTCACTAATGCACAACATTGCGTGATTGTATGTGCTAAAGCTTGTGGAGAGCATTTAATGGGTTGTAGATGAGTTTATCATGAAATTGTTTCTACCAGCTTCTTTTGCGGGAATTCTTGCAAAACTTAACGAGCGTTTAATGTATTCTGTACAATTTTACTTCTTTCGCTCTGATACTGGAAGATCTAGCGAGGTGGTAGCTTTTGTCAAAAGTTGAGTGCTCAAGCTCGCTCGTGTTGCCTTTTTAAGAGGAATACATTATTCTCATGAGCATCGAATGTATTCTGTACAATTTCTTTTTGGTTGTATGCAAACTACTATTGCTTCTGCCGCCCTAATGCATGTGCATATTTTTATGAGCATTTAGTACAGCCTTGAACGAAACATACAGGCGCATCCATTTTATTCAGTCTAGAATCCATCTGCACTCCTTATCTTTGGTATTCTACTACTCTCTCTGAAATTTCCATGTATAAGATGACTAGGGATATTTAGTTTTTATCCACAAATGTAAAAGATAATTAGTTGAGGCCAGGATTTAAATTCTTATGACAAGGTTCCTTTTGCTTTGTTGTTAACTTAATGCGATATAGATATGGCGATTGCCTGTAAAGTTTCTTTATTAATCCTTTCACTGCAACTTGGTTCGATGTTATAATAAGTTAAGCCATTGTCTCTGCTCACAAATCGGCTACGTCCCTGCTATTAAGCGTTCCTGTTGTGGTAACAGTGCCACCCGATCTAGCACATGCTACAGAAAGGCTATAAACTCTGTATTTGACAACTATATTCCGACCATATGCAGCAAAAAAATTGAAGAACTCTATCCTGATAATACCTACTCGTGTGTTGTTTTGATATTATTTTTTATATTTATACCCTGATTTATTTGAAAAGAATTTTTTTTGGTACCTAATATAGAGATTGACCTACACAGAACGCTCCTAGCATTGCAGTCAGCGATGACCGCTACAGTGACTTCAAGCAACGAGTTATTTTACTTTTTTGTTACATAAAAGTAAGGGTTAATGCTTTCCTACATCTCTCTATTCTTTATTTTATATTTAGAATGTCTTTTTACTATTTATCATCTTAATATCATCTGTAGTTTCTATACTGTTCTTGTAATGTATAAGAAAAGGTACCCTAGATTCTGTACTGAATTCAAACGGTTATCACCGTTGCCATTTATTGAGATGCTTAATGTTGTATGAATTCTGGAGTATTTTGCTCCCTTTTACTGCATGTTTTGAAGGAGCAGGAATTGATGGGATATTACCAATGAGTCTCCTACTCTCCTTTCGCATCTTATGTTTCAGGTGTGGAATTTATGCCAAGTTATTGTTCACAATAGCTTGCTGATTAGGTTTTTCTTCATCTGCATAAAGAAGTTGTAGGACACCTACTGTTATAAAGAACAAGCAGTACACCAGTTCAAGCAATTGCCGTTTCTTTTCTTTTTTCCAGTCTCGAACAACTTAAAGGTTAACGCTTTGATTCTCCTGTTCATACGTTGGGATTTCCTGATGCTAGAAGTAAGATGGTGAAATGTGAGCTTATAATGACTGAATGCTCCTCAAGGGAAAGTCCAAAAGAAAACCTGGGAATGAAGATCGGCAATAGATACACTTAGTTAAATCTGAATGTCTCTTATGCATTTTCATTCAAACAGCAATCGGAACTATTAAATTTAAGAGAGGTTTTTTCTTTCTTTTCTTTTTTGGCAAGGCAAAAAACTAGCACCAACTCGAAATAACCAAATTGGAGAGAGGGGTTTCCTGCATCAGAGCTATTGTCAGATCCTACAATGGATGAAGAAGTGCCAACACAGCTATTATCTATACATGAAGATTTCCTTGAGTAGTATCCAGTGCTTCAGAATCATCTGCGTTGGAAGAAAAATTGGAGATTTTTACTGAAGTTTCCAAAACTGCTGCTGGCCGTGCAGAACTTTCTTCCAAGAATCTTCTATCTGTTGTCCTTCAGCTTATAACTCAATCTTGGCATTACCCTTCCTGCCATGACTATGCTGCACTCTTTCTAAAACTCCAGAGAAACCTATGTGCAGGAGTATCATTCAATCAGAAGTCGTTCCTTGAATGAAATAGAGTTATATGGTTGTTTCAACTGTTTTGAGGCATCAAGGGGTTGACAGTTGTTCTGTTCTAGATTGTGGTATCACAAGTTTTGGCGATTGTTTCTTTGGCTGGGAAAGAACACCAGCAAGCTATCTGGGGTGGATTGTTTCACCATGTGTTTCCTATGATTGCAAAAGTCCGGAGTCGCGAGACTTGTGATCCTATTTGTATAATTATTTATGCTTGCTGTGACGAGAGCCCTGAATTAGTTTCTGAATCTCTGTGGGGTTCAAGGGTTGCCTATTGTGACTGAAATTCTGCGGACCGCATCTTTAGGTAAAAAACATTTCTGCACAATTATTCTTGTATTCATTCAAGTGTCTATTGTCTTATCACCATCTGTTTGAATTATATATTTATGATTGTTTCTTGGTTGCTTTTGTACCACTTGGTTTTAAAGAAGACTGGCTGAAGTTGCTCATCTCCAGGATTCGTTTGGATGAAATTCACTTTCCTCAACTCTTCTCGAAATTATATCATGTTTGTAATTCTGAAAACGGAGAGGAAGTTGATTCAAGTGGCAGTCCCGTTTCGACCAAGCATATCTTCTGAATTTGTTATCAAACATTTCGAGTGATCGACTGAAAGAGAGAACTATTCCACATGATTTTGCTTTGCCTGTCATTGGAGTTTTTAAGAAATCAGTCGATCCATTGACTTTGCTTCACGGGGCGAAACTGGACTTCCTACAGGATCGATCTGCCGTGGTTGATCTTCTTGGATACTCGCTTACCATTTTAAGAGACATGTCCCACGCATGGTTTGGTGGATGTTGTTGATACGCTTTTGTCACCTGGATTTCTTGAATTGCCTTTAGATTGCTTCATAACCTTGAGACTCCAGCAATAATCAGGATTGTCATGAAGCAGGCTGATAACCTAGAAACAACTACTACTTGCACTCCTGAATTCTGTCCGTACACAGGATTTTGGAGAGACATGGTTGCTGTCACCGAAGAAAGCATGTACAAGATGGTAGGGAAAAGAATGGGATTCTGTTTATGTCGCGACAGTGTGTTACTAACGCAAATAACCCATATTTAAGGGAGTGGGGCATTCAAAGAACAAACAGGCGATAGCTGAATTGGATCTTCAAGGGTCAGTCAATGTGCCCGAACTTGCTGGACTTAGTCTCGGAATAGAGATCGATCAAAAGGCTCAGCAGGCAGTGCTTGTTAATGTATCATGATGATGCTATCTTGGTTAATTGGTTTAAAAATTTGGTCTTCCACATTCTGTAACTACTGCATACCGGTTCCTTTCAATAATCACTGCTTGTGGTGTTGGGTTTCTGCATGGAGCGCTTCCGTTTTCTAGATTTTGAGGCTGTGAAAGAAACCTTTGCATATGCAAGCTACCTGTGGCTTGTGTAAGGACTGGAAAATCCCACTTCCAAGGTTATAGAACATTTTCGAAGGATTTGGATTTTTGTTATTAGAATATTATGATCACAAGCAAGGAAAACCTCATTGAAATGTATTCTTCACGATTTTGCTTCTTATTATCTTAAAGTTTCTGCCAAAAGTTTTCAGTACTAGAGCTCATTTGCGTAATTGCGTTGCCTTTCTTAAGAGGTTTACTACGTTGTTTCATAAATTGTAATATCTTAGTGGTCACCGGCTTCAAAGAAAATTGGAAAATATATTGCTTTCATCCAGTTTCAAACAACTGGAACGTTAACTCTTCGATTCTCCTGCCCATGCACTGGAATTTCCAAACGTTAAAAGTAGTATGGGTGAAGTGTCAGCTTATAACGTCTGAAGGCTCCCCAAGCAAAAGTTAACTGGGAAATAAATGCACTTGTGAAATCTGCAAGTTTCCTATGCATGCTCATTCAAAAACAGCAAGCACAACCATATGAATATAATTCGAACATGAGTCAAATAAAATAAAAAATCTCCAGATGTTAAACATTCATCGTAAAATCTTTATGTAGCAGTTGTATTTACACAAATATACAAAAATACAAGCTCTTCATTCTCAATCGAGACTTTGGCACAAGAAGGAATAATTTTCTTGAAGATTTACAATGAATAGCATCCTTCATATCATGAATTTTGTGAAATTAATCATGTTTATGCCCCCAAAATAGAGCGAGGGTTAACATACAATATCATTGGCTTTTTAACAAGGAAAGATGGGTATATTTCAAAACTCTGTGCTTGAATCACTATCCTATATGTATATTCATCCTTTTTGATCTCATAGCCAGTGGAAACTTGACATTACAGATTTATTTAGATGGTCAGATTCTCCTGAATTGCAAGAAACGAACCTATTATATTTCCTCCCACATCTGGGAAAGTTTCAGATCCAGGAATAGGCCTCACCTTGCCCTTCCGATCAACTTCAACTGGGTACTTTAGCAGGTGCCCTGTCATCTCTGATATCTCCTCAGAGGCGAATTGTTTCCAATTCATCTCCCCCATTGCTTTAATTCTCCTAACACATTCAAGACTCTCTGGTTTTGTAAAGCAGTCCTCAATAACTCCAGTATGCTCTGCCCAGAGAGACATCCGATATCCATGGATCTAAAAAGGAAGCATTTTGTTCAAGAAACAGCAAGTCAATTAGCAAATACAAGAAATTTCAGAGTTTCAAATATTAAATAAAATATGTAGGTTTTTTAACTGCATCCTGTGGCAAGGATGAAGGATAAACAAATAAAATCTCCATCTCTCATGTCAACTTTTCATGCATGACTGTCATTGTTGACAGGAATGACTGACAAAAAACTGGTTCTACAATCAAGTGGCACAACAGTTCAGATTCTTTGATATTTTCTAATTCACATTTTCTTTCAAAAAAAGTTTCCTCGTATTAATATTTTATTTTTCATATTTAATTTATTCATTCAACCATAATCAGACAAAAACAACTCTTCAAGCACCATAAATAATTCTTCAGCTTTTACACAACCGCAGACATTGCTTCATTATTTCAATGCTGTGTTGCACTATAATGCCATCAAATCATTATTGTTGTTCTTCTAAACTAGTTTTTTTTTTCCAAGTAATTCTCCATTTTTCAAGCAGAGAATCCTTTTTCTTGTGAATCAATTGTCATATTGAGTTTCTGTTTTCAACTGTGACAGAAACAGATGTGGTTTTCATATTATCTCGATGAAGGTTACCTGTCCAAGTGGATTAGATTGTTTTCTTGCCCAGGTATGTTGAGGTTGGTAGGCTCCCATTGCAATCTCAGTGTCTCTAGTGCCCTCCATGGAACGCTGATTTATGTTCGCAGATCCCAGTATTACATACTCATCATCAACTATCATCCCTTTTGAATGAACATAAATCATGAACCGCCGGCTTTTCTGACTAAGTGCCTGGAAATGCCACAATACAGCACATTATTAAGGAGAGAAAAGGATGGAGAGAATCTGAAAAATTTAGATGGTCTCAAATGAACCAATATCTGACCCTGCTCATACAGAAACAAATAAGAAAATAAAATAAAAGGTATCAAAATCATCAAATTGCAGCAAATTCTCCGGCTGTGTTAAAAATAGAGTTAAGGTATCCAAGTATGAAATTCAAATTTTCTAGGATAACAGGATTCAAGGACGTCATTTTGCATCAGAGGCTACTCATTTTCTGAATAACTGCAAAATACATTGCATGAATGAAACAACTGAGTTCAAGAGTGAAGATACCTGAGGAGTGTGTGAACTTGGGGGACTTGGCATGCATGAAGAATTAAATCCATCTACAGATTCACGATTACCAAGACAGAAGAAGTTTAAGAAATCCTGCGGTGAGAATGCTTCCTCAAGTCCGACCTCCACTAGAGCCTTGTAAATAGTCTCGTACATCATTTGCATTGTTTTATGCTGCAGCAATTATCAACATTCCCAGATTAACATAACATAATACCACCATTTAGTGCAGACTTTTCTGTTGCATGACAAATCTTAGTTCCATTCTTTCGAGTTCTTGGGTCTAGAAACTCAAAAGAGTAAAATATGAAACGACAAAAAGTTAAGCTATTTAATATTTTATTGGATGATGCAAATAGCTAGCAAGTAGACAACATATACAGATAAATAAACTAGGCAAATTAGCTCTGAGCTGTTAACTTTTTATAACCAACAAGTTAGAGTAGGTTTGTTTATAGATTTTAGGTCATGTTCTACCCCAATAACATGATGCAATCCCCTAACAAGCTGTAACAACAGCTTTTTTACGAACTGATTTTTTCTATAAAAATTTTTTGTATTTAGAAAGTGAATACTATTTTATCATTGATATCACTTGCTTGTCATCTTTCCCCATGAAAAAACAGATCTCTACCAATGAATTAGGACCAGGTAAAAACTTTTATTAGTATCCACAAACTTTTACCTGTTCAGATTTTCTTTTAAAGACATCAATCATGCTGACTAGTAAAGCACAAGAAAGGGCAAATGGCCATTCCTAACAAAACAAAGGTTTCGACTACCAAATCTGTAGCTGGAACCTACCTGCCAAAACAAAATCCTTTGTGTAGCAGCACCAGTTGGAACACCCTCTGGCCACATCGGAACAACAATGTAGGCAGCAAATCTCTCATGTGCTCTGATTTTATTGGCAATCTTTAGTGCGATTTCCATAGGAATCAAATTATTAGCCCCTGCAAGAAGGCAACATGACAACAGTTCAGTATCTAAATAAATTTTTTTGCTGAAACTATAGAAAACAGCTCTTTACAGCAATAGTCCATCTAGTTGAGATACTGAGATACCCCAGAAAAGAACAATACATGGAGAATTTTTGTTGTGAAAAAGTAGCAAGTATGAAATCAACTAACAGCACATTGCACTACATAAACTATACAAAAAAGTCAATTATCTACCTTAAACTTGTGAGGGACACCCAATAAAAGAAAAAAATGTACAACTTTTCTTCTGGCACAACAACAGAAGGATCCAGGATATTGTTTTGTTCTTCCTCATTTAGTTGCTTTCTTTCTTTTAGTTTCTTATTTGATTGAGATTTCTGTTTAAATATTGTTGTTCCTTTTAATTCCTCTATCCTTCTTCCGCATTCTTTAATCAAGGTTGAGACTTCCACTAATCGTATTTCCTATAATTCTTTTGGATAGTCTGTTTCTTAATTGTGCTACATGCTCTCCCATGTTACTTTATCACTAACCTTTCCTTAAAGTTTTAAAGCACCTTCAATTTCTCCATCCTTCACAATTGTGCCCCAGTTACCTATTTGCCCAATTCTTTTGCAGTATTATGGTTAAAGAAGGGAACGAAAAATTAATGAACAATGAGAGGAATTCAGGTACCATTACATCTTTACTCCAACAAAACTGAGTACAATCTTTGTTTCAAAACTGCAAAGTTCGTGCTTTCCATGTTGACTAGAAAACAGGGAAAGCAATGAAATGCAGTCTTCAAAGCAGCCTGCCTTAACATGATTTTTTCATAAAATCAGATAAGAGGTTCCTCACCTAAATCTTTATATGAACTCCAGTTGTACGAAGACCCAATGAAATACTGGTTCTCTATGTAAATAAAATGCTGGGCAGCACGGATGGCCGTCACATATGCTGTATGTATGCTCATGTCAATGAGTACATTCTTTCCACACATCAGGTTCTGTTACAACAGAATAGTCAGTCAACTTCTACACGTAGCCATGAAAACACAAACACCTCCCCCTTGCACATGCTCAATAGAGAAACAATGGGCAACCGGTTGCCAAATATTCTCTTATCTTGATTTTTTACTTGTCAAAATAATAATTACAATAACCATCTCACCTTTTTTGTGGCATCCTTTGGATCCTTTGGGAAGTCTTTCACGGAGTTTGAATCAATTGATCGAAAAATCTGTGGTTTAGAAAAGGCAAAGTCAAATGCAATTTCATTACAGCAAACTATATTCAGCTCTAAGACCAAAATAACCCCTTCCCATCACAGTGCATGATCCTTGAGCAGGCTTGGACAAATTACCTGAACATGCCAAGCTTCAGGATCGTCCTCACTAACAGGAGTCTCGAAAACACCTATAATGTCTGGAATTCTGTCTATCCTCAGTAAAGCATCATCATATGATGTTTTTAGTTTTTTAAGCCCCTTAGGTTTTGCAGCCTTCATCCAACGCTCCTCAAAGTTAGTTAGAACATCATATGCTGCTGGACCATCTATCCTGCTGTGCAAGTCATGCCATGGTTCTCTTGGGCAATTTGCGACACTACCCTGCTCAGTATTTAAACAACTACATAATTAAGGAAAGAAGACAATGATTTCATTACTTCTAAAAGTCAACTCTAGCAACAAGATTATGTCTGCTTATATTTTATATCATCAATAACATGCCAAATAGCACTTCTACAACTGAATCATATAACCAATCACAAGTGAACAACAGCAGAGGTAAAATTTAAGACTTACAGTGAAAGTAGGGTTGTGATAGTCATCTTTGTGCACATTTTGCAGCGTCCTAAATAGAGGATGATCTGGAGTATCATATCGACCATCACATAAATCAAGTCCACCAACAAAAGCTATGATTTTTCTTCTATTATTGCCAGCATCAGCATCTACAATCACAGTTTTCTGGTGATGTGTATAAATTGTTCCGACCTCCTGATAATTTCAAACAGCAGAGGAAATTCGGTTAAAATTTCCACTCCAATACTAAAAAAGAAAACTTGCTGGAATGAGAAAGAATGCTCTCAGGTATTGCCGATTGACACATGTCTCCTGCTTCACCTCACTGAGCAAAAAAAAAAAAAAACAAAGAAAGAAGGAAAAGAAAAGGTAACATGACAACAAATTTCAGACAAATTCCTTTTAACAACATGGAGGAGCAGCAAGAAGAAAGAATATCTATGCTACAGATTTTCTAACTACTATTAGCAAAAAAGTGAGCAATGATCAGCTTGTGATACTGAATTAGTTACTGCAGGGCTGCTGGCCTGGAGTACGCTCAATTCAGTTAAGGTTTATACTTAGCAATTACATTCTGCAATAAAAGAATTATATGTAAGAGAATTCTTTTAGCACTTAAACTAATGACCAATCATAATAAATGCTTTTGTTATGGCAGGTAAACTGACAGGCTCAACATATCAAAGATGTTTGTCACTCGCCAGGCACTAAACACTGCTTCAAGCAATAACACAGCTCAAGAACAGTTGTAATTTGGGATAACTAACCCTTTGCTTGACCCAGCTATGTTTTTTCCCAGCATTGCGAGGACAAAGAAGCACTTGAACAGATGAGTGTTTGAAAAAACGGCGAGTTTCCTCATCATGGGTTGCCATAATCCCATCCTGCATTTCAGAGAGGTTTAGTGGAAGAGTTAAGAAGCTCTCCAGTTGAAATTGAAAGTACATAACCACAGGTATCATAATTTAAGATGAACAGTTTGAGGATTTAGCAGGGCATTTCCTTGAAATCGTGGATCATTAGACGGAAGGCTTATGCTCTACTCGAGCCCAGACAGAAAGCACATAGATCATAACGAATGCAAGAAGACACAACTGACAACAGAAGCAACAGTTTTCATAATAGCAATAATAATCAGATATGCAAGCAGAAATCAAATTTGCAAAACTACTCACATATAGGCCCACAATTTGTGAAGGTTTGCAGAGATGAAAAGGTGGTAGTTCCAAGGACATGTATCTGACCACAAACTACAGTAGAAAACTGCAATTATACAATTATATATAGGTAAGATTCTCACCGTTTTGTATCCCAAGACACTCCTTGAAGTAGGATCATCCCAAACAAGAAGCAGCACTCTTACACCTTCCTGGGACTTGGACCTCAGAAGATCCCCGAGGGTGACACCTGAATGCTGACCACCATCCCGAACCAGAGTAACTTTGTGCCACACAGACCACCCAGTAATGTAAATTAAGCGCCGGGCTTGTCGTATAGCATCAAAGATATCTTGCCAGCATTTTCCGTGCAGATAAGGCACCCCGTCATCAAGTTGCACATTTGGAAGGCGCCCGTCCGGAACATGGGCATCTTGATAAAGAGTAACTGTTCCACCTTTCCTAAGAGGAAAATAGGTACCTGGCACACCATGATAATCAGGACCAGCACCAACACCATGGCGATAAACGCTTAGTTTCTCCATGGGTATGTACTGAATTGAAATTCTCAATGCAGCACCAGGCTTACACTGTTTACCATTGTTATTCAAAATAGGGTAAACCCCCTCAATTCTTTCCCCTGAACATATATGTTCAACTGGAATTGCCACAACTCCTATCAACTGCGATCCCACAACATCATTGTCCTTGACAACAAAATGCACTTCTGCAGCGTGATGTGCAACAGGAACATAAAATTGTTGCATCCATACAGGATTCTCGCTATTGCTAATCACAAAAGTCCTCCCAATCACAGCATCAGCCACCGAAATCGAAACATAAGGATCACTGGTAATCTTGGTGAACGCTTGTCCTTCAATCTTGCTACTTACAATTCCAGTGTATTTGTTGAACATATCACCCAAAGTCTTGTGGAACATGTCCATGTTTGGGAGATTCTTTGCATCATAAACACAAATGTCCAAATTCCCATGCAATAGCAAAACCCTCAAAGACCCTTTACCACCTGACACTGGCACAATCTCCATACCCTGGCCATGCTTTGATCCGTTAAAGGAGGATGTATGTGCATAAGCAGAACCAGGATGGTGACCAGAAGAATCAACTTTGCTCGCATAATTTTCCTCCCAGTTACTTGAAAATGAGTCATTAGGAAAACCATAGAATTCACGTGAGGGACCATATCCAAAACTAGAGCCCTGATAGCTTTGAGGGGAATCAGGCACTGGAGGCACTGATGGGGATGCAGGCGCAGTAGGGTGATTATTCCTATCATTCAAATGCATATTACTTACTAAATCATCCAAAGGTGGATAAGCAGAAGAAGTACCAATAACAGCGGCATCAACTTTATCAGGATTTGATGATGATGATCCAATTCCTAAAGATGAAGAACTATCTTGTTTATGATGATCGGAAAAGCTATCATCCCTGGAGGGTGCTTGTGAAATGCTATCAGGGGAAGGATATTGGCTCGATTGAGATTGAACATATGGGTAATTATGAAAACTTCCATTATTTTGAAGGATTGAATTTGAAACATGTGGAGCTGGTGGATACTCAGCATATGGCGATGATGGTGATGAATAAGTTAAAGGACCAGAATGAAGGCGGTTAAAACCTAAAGGTCCTGAATCTGTTGTTGGATGTGGTGATGGTTGTAGGTGGTGAGAATAGTCTAAAGGCCCCGAATGGCTTGTTGGATATGGCGCTGAAGGTTTTTGGTGGGAATAATCTACAGAGCCTGAATGAGTAATTGAATGTGGCGGTGTTGCTGTGTATGCAGATGGAGGTGGCGGATATTGGTAAGCACCATAAGGAGGGTATGGCCCATAAGGGTAGGGCTGAGGAGAGTAGTATGGATCGGATGGTGGATACCCATAACTTGGAGGCGGAGGAGGATGGTGAGGGTATGGATATGGATTGTTATAAGGGTATGAAGAACCATAATTATTATCCATTTTTTCAACAGGAAAACATCAAAAGAAAACTCTTTTGTGATTCTTTATAACGGTAAAGATTGCTCATAAACTTAACCAAAACATGCAAAAAAAACCCCTCAAAGATTCATTTTTTCCCCTTTTCTTGATCAGATTCAATGGACAATCCCCTGAACAAGAAAAGGGAGGGAAAAAGTCTCAAACTTGCTAGGAACAATGAGGCAAAAAGAGAAAATGAATCACCTTTTTAGAACTGATGTGAAAGAGTTTCTTGTAATCTTCAATGAAGAAGAAGGAGAACAACAAGAACAACAAAGAAAAACAGGAACTGGAAGTGCTAAAAAGAGAAAATTTTATCACGCTGACAATGGCCGGCGTTTTCAGGTTACGAGGAGGCTGTCTTAATTTTTGGTAAAGATCCAAATAACTGAGAAAATCTGGCAATTTCCACATGGAAAATTTATATTGGGCAAATGTCAATGTTTACATAAGCACACCATCATATTATTTTTCCATTTTTCTTTTAAAAATACTTTATGGATTCTTTTATATTTATAATGACATTTACCCTAACACGCAAGGTTTCCTTTGAATTTTTATCAAGCTTGAAGTAAATTATACGTTAATCCTTGTTTCCAAGAAACAACAATAAGTTAGTCCTTTGACCAAAAATCTTTTAAATTAATACCTAATATTATAGGTCTGATAACCAATAGAAGGTTGTAATTTATCAGGATTGTATCTTTTTGAACCAAAGGGACTAATGTAGTAATTTGTTAGAAATATAGATTTAACGTTGTAATTTACCCTAAAGTGTCTTACGTTATCATGAAATAAAATAAGGATCTGATCATATAGTTAAATTCAACATCTGAGAACCGTCTGCAATTAGAGTTTTCAACAGCAAGAAATATATTTTCTTCGGAGCATCATAATAGTGATACTAATGTGACAAGACAACAGCTTTCACCTTAAAAAACAGAAAAGAAAAGAAAAATGGTAGCAGGCAGGGCAGCATGTCCTTCTCCGATTCTGGCTTTCCCAGGTGGAATTGAGATCATCGACAGGAATTGTCTTTTCCATCCTGTCCATCGAGGCTTGAAATAAATAAAGTTTTTAGAAGAATAGTACCTTTACCTATATTTTGCAACCAAAAGTGAGCAATTGACTTTCTTTCTTTTTTTGGACTTGAAATAACCAAGAAGGCTCCAGTTTTTGTATTTTTGGAAATCTTCAACAGTTGACTTTTGCTTTTGCCTACATTACCAGGAGGTTTCCAGATAGAATGCACAGGATTCTAGATGAGTTTTTGAGTCTTTGTTTCAACAGTTGTCTTTTGCTTTTGCCTACATTACCTGAAGGTTTTCAGACAGAATGCACAGGATTCTAGATGAGTTTTTGAGTCTTTGTTTTTATGCAGAGACCACAGACTTTTGGCTGGGAAAATTGAATTTTTCCTTGGTAGTTATTTTGATTTTGATTTTAAAAGATTCAGAAGCTAAGTGATAAAATTATGGGGTTTGAAAGAGTCTAGAAAAGAAAGACATGCTCTGATTCGTTGGAAAATTAGAGCCCACCTGGTGGTCAAGGATCTTTGTTTTATTCTTTAGCAAATAAAAGAAGTATCCAAGTAATCTTTAACGACATTACATAGGATTTGAACTGGAAACTTCCACTTTCTGGATTTTTTTTCTGTCTGGTCTGCAGTCTGCACCTAAAACAACTTTGTTTTCTTATTCTGCAGTCCTGAAACTACTGCCAGGTTACTGCTATTGGACTTCTAACACTATAATTTCCTGACAGCCAAACTAAAGATCCAAAAGAGGAACTGCCTTCTCTACCTTTTCCTCGTGAACTAACAAAGGTCACATTGTAACTCAGTTTCTGTCCCAATTTTTCAAAACTCAAACTCTTAGGCTCCAGGATCACTGATACTCCATTGGGTTCTTCCACTTTTACTGCATAGGTGCTCGAAGGGGTCCCGACATTTGTCAGGGTTCTCTTGTATTTCACCCTGTTCTTTCGAGCATTGCCTTCAAAATTCACTGCAAAAGAAGGGTAGTTCAGGTCACCGGGCTGGAGAGCTTTATTGTCAGGACAAGTGACATTACGTCTGGTCACTTGACCTATTTGAGAAGATGTGTAGTTTAGGCTGCAAAAATAGTTTAAATAGTCTTCTATGGTAATGTCATATATCAACCCTGGATCTGAAGCTCTCTCTGGATCAACATGGCCCGAGCCAAATGCAAAAGGGGTAGCTGATGCAGAGTTGCTGGACCCAGCATCTGCAATTGGAGATCCCCTGTTGTCTGTAACATAAGCTGTTGTCATTAGTGCTGATTTGATTGCTGCTGGTGACCATTTTTTATGGACTGACTTAAGTAGTGCAGCTAGACCACTAACATGAGGGCAGGACATTGAAGTGCCTGAAATTACATTGAACAATACGCTTCTTTTGTCGCTTTTAAGTAGAGTTGGGCTAGTCATTGGTGGCCACGCTGCTAAAATGTTCACCCCTGGTGCAGTCACATCTGGCTTGATCACATCTGGTCCCACTGAACTAGGTCCTCTGGATGAAAATGCAGCCAACATTGGTGCAGGATTACCATACACTGTCCCTTTGAAGGCAATCGAAGCAGTTGCCCTTTTAGTCGAGTTCATATACTCTTTGACAGCTATACCTGCTGAGGCTCCTAAAGAAGTTGCCGGCAGAAAGTGAGCGTCTGCGAAAAGCTCTTCCCCTCCAGTTTCTGTATTGATTAAAAGCATTCCTGTCCCTCCTGCCAATTTCACTTGCTCTCCTTTTTCGGCTCGGCCATTCATTCCCCTCTTGCAAACAACCATTTTGCCTTTCACCAACTTTTTCTTCAGCGACCCACTTATACAATATTCAGCTCCTTCGCCACCTGCAGTCCCTGCATACACTAGTGGTAACTGTGCTGTTGCCTTGCCTGTATATAGAGATGCCCCTTCAAAAGTTTGTCCATTTCCAAGCTTGACAGTTGTTGGAAACCTTCGGTCGGTGTAGCTAGCAGCTACTGTCATGATCCATGGAGCATTGTTGTCAACTGAGGAGATAGATGGACCTGAATTGCCAGCAGAGCAAGAAACAAAAACCCCCTTTTGGATTGCCCCAAATGACGCTATAGCAACGCTATCACTATAAAAAGGCTTTGCAGAACCCCCTAAAGAGAGTGATAACACATCAACCCCATCAGCAACAGCTTGGTCTATGGCAGCCAATAAATCGGTGTTGGTACAACCTGATGTCCAGCAGACTTTGTAAGCGGCAATTCTTGCTGTGTACTTCATTCCAGCTGCCGAACCGTTTGCCAATCCATAAAAGCTTGCTTTGTCTACAAGGTTACCGGCAGCAGTTGCTGCAGTATGTGTTCCATGGCCTTGTGAGTCCCGAGGGGATCGATAATCAGTTGTTTCATTAATTCTTCCTACAATAGACTCGTACCCTTTGAAGAAGGCTCTTGCACCAATCAGCTTCTTGTTGCAATTTGATGGTGAAAACTTTGTGCCACTCTCGCATTTGCCTTTCCATTTCAAGGGTACTGCAGACATGCCCGAGTCTTGGAAGCTAACATGTTCAGGCCAGATTCCAGTATCAAGAATGCCAACTATCACATCTGAAGCCAGATTTTGAGCATTCCATAGTCCCTTTCCACTTTGCAGTCCAAGGAACCGAGGGGTGTGTGTGGTGTGGAGAGTCAGCATTCCATCAGGAATGGCAGAAAGAAAGCCATCGACTTGGCTCAAGGCCTCCACTTGTTTGGTGGAGAGTTTCGCAGCGAAACCAGAAGTCACTGTTTCGTAGGTGTAGAGAAGCTGAGGAAATCCTGTTTCCTGCTCCTCTTCTTGTTCTTGGGATGAGAATTGGGTGATGGAATCAATTACTGATTCATACCACTGCCTGGAATTGCCTAGAGAGTCATATAAGGCAGGCATCTTGTTTTTGTCCATGTGAATTATATATGTCTGCTTGTCAATTGAAGCAGCACTTGCTTTTGCGGCCATGAAGGCCAGCAACAGCAAAGATATCCTAAAGATCATGGTGGCTGTAAATTGTAAAACAGTGGAAAAATACTTTGGCTAGAAAAAGCTGAAGATGAACTATTTGTTATGCATAGAAACAAAAACTGATTGGAAGAGAAGCAACATAGAATAAAATGAAAATGAGAGCAAATTTTTAGGCTGGAAAAGGAGTAGCTTGAAGATTATCTTATATAAGCAAGTAAAGAAGAGTTGCTGACTTAAAGTTGATCACAGCTTGAGCTCATTGTGGTCATTATAGCATAGAATAAAAATACAATTGCAATCTTCCTTTATCCTTCGAAAGTGCACGCCTTCGAATGGATTAAAGGGAATACAAGTGATTGAGCAGTTAAAGCTGGTGTATGCCTCCACGAGCTACAGAAAGTTGGGTTGTGGGACAGGGCCTAGGCAGTGCTTGCATGATTAATTTGAACAGCATACTTTATGGGACTTTGAGGAACAGATATCCTTGAAAAAAATTGTACTTATAACTAGTTTAGATCATGGATGATTAAGAAATGAAAAGCAATGTATTTTGACTGAGATAATGGACTTGCAACTTGTCATGATTACAGAAGGAAGAAGTCCATGCCACTATCAACGGTGTCGAATCATATAAAATTACAGCAGTTAAGCACCTTGCTTCTTTCTACATTTTCTTTTATTTTGTTAAAGCAATGGAGGCGAGATTCAAATTCTAGTTCTAGGCCCTCTCTTGCTTTACAGGGGAGGGTGTTTTCTGGATCAATTACTGATCGTTTTTTGTTTCGAGTCTTCTTTTTTTAGGCAGTTAGGAGTCCTCGGCTAGTGTCCTTTTTTTTCTTTTCTATCTTACAGGGTGTTATGAGGTGAAAACGTAATGGTTGAAGACAGAACATCCCTTCTTGACTATTAAGATTTGAATCTTAAAAAAAAAACAGCAATTTGTAACTCGCATGCCCTCATGCTAGCATGTGCAAACAAAGAATTACATCAAGTTTAATTATTCGGGCATTACTTTCGATATGCCAACTAAAATTATAATTAGGTTTTTCAACACTATAATTTGTTTGGCATGTAGTGAAGGAATACAAAACGAATTAAAACTGAGATATAAACAAATCTTGTAGAAGACACGAAGCTTACAATGATGGCCTCTGAGGTATGATGCTCGGTAGTAGGTGAGGTGCTATTTAGAATAAAGGTCATTTGCCACGAGCTTTTGTTTTCATGGACCATCCCAGTACGTTTCACGCCTTCTTTTGCTTTATCTCGCCTTCTTTTGCTTTATCTTAAAGGGACATCATTTTACCGGAAAACAAAAGAAATCCAACTATATATCTTTGGGCTACTTACGGATCCAAACTTTAACATCCTTGCATTTTAGCCTAGCCCGCATATATAGTCATTGGGCTCGGGATTGGGCCAATGTACACCCCGCCCCTCCCCTGGCCCTGGCTCGAGGCATGACCCATCATGAACACCGGTCCGAAACATGGTGGGTCAATCGTTTCATTCAAGCTCCCCATGCTTAAATATGATTAACTACCTGGATCAGGATACTTGATAGTTTGTCAGCACGACCTTTGAGATAATCCATCTAACCTAACTAGCATGATTTTCGAGATGGTTCAGTTGACCTAGCATGTCCATGGTTGAGTTTGGAGCATCTCATCATATCTGTATACATCGTGTCGAAGTTCATTTATTCTTACTTGTTTTCTAAATATTTAGTGCTCATTATTAAATATTGAGTGACACTAACATGATCCTTTACCATAGAAGGTCTCAAAAGAATGGTGTTAAGACATGCTTATATCGGAGCATGACCCACTTATCACCCTGGGTATGCCTCGTCCATCACCTAACCTTGGTTCAAAGTATAACCCGTCATGGACATTAGCCCAAGACCTAATAGGTTAATCATTTCATCCAAACGTTCCATGTCAGGACATGATTAACTAGTTGGATTTAGGCACTAAGTAATCTAACTAAGTCAACTACTATGATCTTTAAGGTAGCATAGTTGGCCCAACTAGTATAACCTTCATGCTAATTCAGTTGACCTAGTAGCCTTATAGTTGGATTCGAGACATCCCAAATCTAGCAGGGTAGCTTTAAGATGCACCGAGCCTAGGATCATCCATCTTTACTTACTTTATATAATTAACACTCAGTTTTAAATGTCGAGTGACACTAATGGATCATTTTATAATAGATAGGCCTATAAAACAACTTTAAGGCATGTTTTTATCAAAGCATGACTCGCTTGTCACCCTCCTTTCTCAAATTCATAGAAAAACCACAATACATTAGGGGTTATTGTTTCAGATAATTACTCATAAATTAGGTCAGACAATACTTTACCATTTCCACCTCTCCTTCCATATAAGCAAACTTGTTTCATGGGTTTAAAAACCCTTGTAAAACATCAAGTAAATAAAGATTTTGTTTATTACACACACGTAACTACAATGTTTTACAACACCTATATTTATCATCTTTTTCATTCAATTATCACAAACACAACACATACTTGTCTTTAAAGTTATGTTTTTTACATAAATTTACTAACCTAAGTATCAAATGATTCTCATATCATTACATGGGATTTGTTTTGTTGGTGTCCATGATCTTAAAACTCATTAATGCCTAATCCTCAATCTTGGATATGTCTAGATAAGTGGGAGGGGGGGGTTTAACAATAACCTCATCAATTAAAAGAACCTAAGCTAAAAGGTATTTTTACTGTAACGTCCTCAAGGGGCGTGGCATGATGGCAAAGGGCTTGAGATCTGCACAGCAGGTCTCGAGTTCGAGTCAGGACGTGCACCTATTGTAAGAGTCTGGGACAGTCGGGGTTTTACTCACTCACCTGAGCTCACAAAGTGTGCTTTCCGGGGATTGAGGTTCCCTCGAATCCAAAAAAAAAATTTCACTGTAACATTTTTTACTGTCCACTCTCTCATAATTAACTGTGGATTGAATATTTAATTTTTTCTAATTTTTCAATTTGGTTTTTTTGCATAATGGAGCCATTTTAAGCTTAAATTAGTACCTAATTACAAATGTTGGATTGAAAGTCATAAGACTAAAGTGAAAATGACAGGTAAAATAGTGGTAGCTTTGAAATTCATTTGAAAAATTTATTTTGATCTTTTTCACTAAGCTAATTTCATCTAGGTGTTTTTTTCCTTCTCCTTGCTCGAGGAGACAGATCTAGCCGCATGAATGTTTTTTGGTTCAAGTTAATTTTAGTTTTTTGAGCTATTTTTAGGTTTTTTGAGGTCATAGATAAGTTTATCAAGATGTTTAAGGTGTTTTCTAGGCGTTGAAAATAGGTTTCTAAGCAAAAAAAACCAAGACCTCGTTTTTCCAACAACCTTTGGTCACTGGATTATGCAGAAAGCAAACGACGCGTTATTTGATGATTTTTTTATAAGAAAAAAATAGAGTGGATGATAAGTCGTTCGTCCCTTTAAAAAAATAAAAAAAAATAAAGATAGACTCGGGTGCATGGATGGTTGGAAGGCCCACATGTCTAAGGTGTTTTTTTTTTAATGCCCATGCACATGGGGCCGCTAGGCCCACGTATCTGGGCTCCTAATGTTTTTTTTTTCAATATTTAGATTAAAAAATTAATAAAAAAATTATTGAATCTATAAACCAGGTTGCAGGTTTAACGAGTTAATCCGCAACATTTGGACTATTATTTTTTTTTTGTTTAATGCTTTTTCTACCCTTTAATTTAAAAAAAAATACAATTTCATCCTTTGTTATTGATGATTTATTTTTTAAAAAAAACTCAAACCTAAAAGAATGCAGTTTCATCTTTTATGATTAATTATCTACTTTTGTTATCTCAGCACCACATTCCTGTCATGGTTTTTTACTTTCAAAAAAATGTTTCATACAAAAAAATTATTATGCGTTTTATCTTCGTATAACTAAATGAAGAATAATTTCTGGAATAAAAAATTTATTGAATGCGATGACGTGCACGACTTGTATCGCGAGTTTATTTAGTTAACTCGAGTTCATTTAGTTTTTTTAATTAAATGCAATTTTTTTACTGATTATTTTATCATTTAAAATTCAACTTTCAATTTGTTTTGCATCAAGACTAGTTCCATGATGGAGTGTGAAATGTTTTAGATATCTTCTTTTCTTTAAGTATCTAGATATGTTTTTTTACTTTTAATTTTTTTTTTTCCTCCAGACCACGATCGATGTAGTGCATCACGACTAGGTGGAGTGTCTAGAGATATTTGTAGAAAAAAATGCAGCAATGGAATTTAAGTGGTGATAGACAGCTTTGATCACTTGATGAAATGGAAGTGGTTGAGCACACTCAGCATCCATCACAAAACTGGTCTTTTTATTCCTTCCTCACCATATCTTGGCTTTACATGATGGTGACGTCGGGTGACCATTCTGATCGGATCTTCGACGTTAGACAATTGCCACGAGACTTCCCATTGATTTGAGACATTGCAAAGAGGGCGGCTTCTCTTTGTTTAATATAAACGAGATGCCAAACCTACATGCTTATAAAATAAATATATTTAATAATATTATAATTGTAAATTAGAGCTACATAAATAATAAAAACTAAAAATATGATGGAGTTAATGTTTTATGATAGAAAAAAAAATTATGTTGGTTATTAAAAATTTAGAGACTAAACAAAATGATTTGTAGCAATCCGCGGTGTTTTGTGAGGAAAAATACAGTGCTTTCACCACATGATTTAGCTTTTCTATTAATAAAAAGCAAAAAAAATTACAAAACTAGATTCTCTATCAACTTAATATTAAAAAAAAAACCAACAAAGATAATTTTAGAAGGAAAAAACCCATGAGAAAAAACATTGTAGCAATTAACAATGTTTTGTGAGAAAACTACAACGCTTTATCCAATAAAATTGACAAATACAATTATAAAAAAAATCATAAAAAAATCATTTAGACAAATACTGTAGCAATTCACAGTGTTTTGTGAGAAAAACTACAACACTTTCCTCATATGATTTAGTTTTATTGTAATTATAATTTTTAACCAACTTAATATTAAAAAAAAATCGACAAAGATAATTTTGGAAAAAATCATATAGAAAAACATTGCAACAATTCAAAGTGTTTTAAAGAAAATAAATTACAAAACGAAATTCTCAATAAGCTCAATATTAAAAAAATAAAATCGACAGAGATAATTTTAGAAAAAAACATGAAAAAAAACCATGTTGGAAATACTGTAGTAATTTATAGTGTTTAGTGATGAAAGCTACAGTGCTTCCCCACATGATTTAGCTTTATTTGTAATGACTTGTAATTGTAATTCTCAACTAGCTCAATATTAAAAAAATAAAATTGACAAAGATAATTTTAAAAAAATCATAAGAAAAAAAAACCATGTTGAGAAACACTCTAGCAATCCACAATACTTTATGAGAAAAGTTATAATATTTTCTCCACATTATTTCAGGTAAAGACTCAAAGGGGTCAACCAATTTAGGTAAAGATTCGGAATTCCAGCTTAAAACCAATTTCTTAAAAATTGCTAGATTATAAATATTTTAATCTATAATATGATGGGCACCAAACTTTAGCGAGGTAAACACAACAAACAATTAATCTCAGCATAGTATATATTACCAAATATTAATTGAACTATATATATATATATACACACACACGAACGCAAGCTAGCATGTTTGTGTATAATACAGAGTACTTCTTTTCCAATATTAGTCCAGGGGTTTGAAAATAACGATAGGGCTCCTTACAACGTGAAGCTTACTTTTCCATACAAGTGAACCTGACAATATTTGAGGTCCTGACAGGGGTTTTGCCTTGACCACAACCTTAAAACTTCGCTTCTGCGCGGCACCAGAGAAGGAGAGGCTCGTGGGTTTTACTTGGATTTCTACTCCTTCAGGAGCCTTAATGGTTGCATTGTAGATGGAAGGAGAAGGGCCTACATTGGTGACTGTCCTTGTAAAAACTCCTATGGTTGGTTCCTGCTCATTTTTTACATTAAGTTGCATAGTCGGATAGTTAAGAGCATCGTAGCCAAGTCCAGGAAGCAATGAGGTGCAATTGATGGATTTTGAACCAACTAAAACAGCGAAGGAGGATCCATTATAGCCTTCGTGGCATAAGAACTGAATGTAAGACATCTCATCCATGTCATAGACTAGGCCAGGGTTTCTAGCTCTAAGAGGATTTATTTGACCCGCACCATAGGCAAATTCTGCGTCCTTGTTCACTCTGGAGCTCATAGGTTTTGCTTGACAAAGATTGGATGAAAGTTCAAGCAGGGAAATTGACTATATTTCAACTGAGAATTGAAGGTAGGATTTTATTTTTACCTGTTGTCAGGATGGCGGATTTGATTGCTGCTGCTGTCCAATTTGGATGGAACGACTTTATATAGGCAGCTAGCCCAGAAACGTGAGGGCAGGCCATGGAAGTCCCTGACATAAGAGAAAATCTTGAGTGCTGTGTATCACCTTTCAGCCCGGTGAGCGACCTCAAGGGAGTGTATGATGCCAAAATGTCAATTCCTGGTGCTGCAACGTCGGGCTGCGTCACAGAAAATCAAACAATAAGTTTAGTTATCAAGTGTTAGGTATTTATAGAAATCAATCTTCTTGGGTCTTTTTTTTAGTTTTCTATAACATGCCTTGAGAATGCGTTCTGATCCAGGATTTGGACCCCGAGATGAAAAAGAAGCGACAAATGGAGCAGGGACTTCTACTTCTTGGGATCTGTATATCATTGCTGATGGAAATCTGCGTTTATAAAAAATAGTCAGCCTAAGGACAAGACAGCAGAAATTGGGAATAGAACTAAGAACAGGAATGTTAATTACGTCGTGGAATGTATATAATCATTGACTGCGCCGCTTACTGTGGCGTTGACCATGGTTCCTGGTGCCATAAAAATTTGGGCTGCATCAAGATATTGCTGACTCTCAAGAAGAATGCCTTTCCCTCCAATTCCTTTAACAACAGAATCAGCACCCCACTCTCCTAACTCACACAAGACAAGCTTCCCTTTCACTTTGTTAGGGTCCAACGAGCCTGCATCACAGAACCTGTGATAAAGTTTAGCGCCATTGCAAATCTATTAAATTTTCACTGCTCGTTGCTTTACAAACAAATTAGGAGTACCTTGCACTGTCCTGGCGTCCAGAGTAACCAGCTTCAGCCCCACTAACAAGGGGGTATGATTTATGTTTTGGTTCAAATGTGTTCACTCCAACACCCTAAGCCACATTAAATTCAAGAGCTTGTTACTTTACTATTTACACAATCTGGTACTAAAAATATATCAATGTGAATTTAAGATTCTTGAATTGATCATGGCAATGCTGAACTTACTGAGAAAATCTTCCCATTTCCCAACTCAACTTTGCTCCTAAACTCCCGGTTGATTCCACTGGCTGCAACGGTCAAGATCCAGGGAGCATGGTTGGCAACAGAACCAGAAGACGGTCCATCATTTCCACCGGAGGCCACTGTGATAATTCCTTTCTTCATGGCATGAAATGCACCTATGGCTAATGCATCTGATACATAATTAGCATCCACTCCACCAATAGATATTGATAGAACATCAACACCATCATGTATAGCAGCTTCAAATGCAGCAAGTAAGTCCATATCCGAGCAACCAGAGCTGATCCAACACACTTTATACATGGCTACCCTGGCGTTTGGCACTGCACCGCGTGCAGCCCCTCCTGCTAGACCAAATAGGCTGGCATCTGGAATCAGGTTTCCTGCTAGTGTAGATGATGTGTGTGTCCCATGGCCATCCACATCTACTGGAGATAAGATGTCACTGGGATCCGGGTTGCCATCGAGCTTGAAGTATCTAGCTCCTACAAGCTTACTTCAATATCCGAGATAGGGCGGAAAAAGGAAAAAAGAAAGAAAGAACTCTGAGGTTAAACCAGTGCAACTCCTATCAATTACTGTTATCAAAGATTGAAGTACTGAAACCAATTCTAAGAAGTATCTATGTGGAAGAAAAAAAAACTATAAACAATTCTGTTTCGTTTACAGTAAAGAAATTTACTTGTTGCATCCTGAGAAATTAGTGTAGTGGCCGCAAGTGCCTCTCCATTTTTTAGGAGGAGGACCAAAACCATCATCCTTAAAGCTCTCAGACTGCGGAGTGATCCCTGGTACACACACCAAGAAACAGATTTGTTTGCTCAAGAAATCATGGTTTTTGCTTTTGTGAAAAGAAACTTAAAATACAACTTCCTCCAGTGATCAAGAAGATTCAAAAACCTGTATCCAGTAGACCCACAACTATGTTTCTCTCCATTTTCAGGTTTCTTTTTGCTGTGTTAGGAAGCCCGATAAAATCCCACGACTTAGTTGTGTGGAGTTTGTGGTACCGATTTGGAAACACGGAAAGAACTTCTTCCCTGCCTGAACATTCACACCAAGCCACCAACAATAAATTGGATCAAAATTTCAAACTGGAATCCATAATAGTACGAAGGTAACATACACAAGTGGAGTGGTACACATACGTGATAGCTTGCTGGCTTCAGCTTTAGATAGCTTTGCAGCAAATGCATTAAAGATCTTTGTATAGCTATATATGATGGACTCCCTAGCTTCAACATCACTGTTTCACATAAATAAAATTATCATCTGCAGTTATGATCATAATAGACTATATATGATAGCTATGCCTATTTGGCCTCGAATCAGATATAGGACACTTGTGGCCGTGTACTAAACTGCATGCTCGGAGTGAGCTTACCTTCTCTTGATGGACAACAAAACATCCATGTGTGTTTGCACTGCAGAGACATTATCCACTGGTTGATCTCCAAGATAAACAATGTAAATTTCCTGTCCATTAACTTAACAACATTCAGAATTATTGCACTGGAAAATGAACGAGACGTTAAGAAGTGATGAAAACATTGAGATGGTTATTTAGCAAGAGATAAGTCTGAACCTTCTGTTCATCTTCAGTTGCGGCAACAAAACCTAACAAGATGAAGATTAAAACGTTTGCAAGAGGAATAGAAGGGATAATTAATTTCTTCTTTGACATGATGTTGCTAGCAGTATTGATCAAGGTCTTGGTGTTAAATAACTTTATCCTCGACTGCCTCTCTTCAGGACTTCTAGCTTAGTGTATTAATAGCAACACTTCAAACAAGCTTCAATGAGGATAAGAACCAGAAACGTGCACTTAACATCTTCACAGTTCTGGCTGATAAGGTATCAGGTTGGGAAACCTTGAAAGAAAGACAACAAAATTCGGTTGCTCTCATGCTGTAGCCAATCAATGTCATGGATAGCTCACTTTAGGATTGCTTCTTTTGGGGAAACTTTATTCAAAATTAAGTTTTTCTTTCTGTTCTTATGCTCCTAAATCCCAAAACCCTAAAAAAAAAAATACACAGCAGAGTTACTGTCAACAGTCCTTTACATCTGCTTAAATAGAAAAATAAAGAAACCCTGATGCTACTATATATAACATAGAAAGTAAATAAAATAAAATATAATTACTAATAACATCCCTCGCCTAATTAAAGCAAACTTGCATAGGTTTCAGACTCAGTAAAAAATAGATAAAGATTACAGGGAAATTGCCTAGAAATCAAATTATAGCATTGATTCAGGCCCCGAGTCAACATGAGCCATAATACCCCATGTGTGTGTGTTAATATATATATAATATATATACATGGCAGCTCATCATTCAAGGGATAGTGTCATCCATAAACTCTCCTCTAACAAGATAAAGTTACACAACACTAAGATTTGTGGGTGATACTATGTCGAAGTGCCTACGCCCCATCAGCAAATATCAAGTGTCTGAGCCTGCTTCTGCCGCACCATTTTCTATCGATATAATAATGGCTTAGTGGAAATGATAAATAGTTTTCGCAATTGGAAATCTCAAGGCATAAGTCGTAGCCTTAAAAGATCGTTGTCAGAGGAGAAGTCGCTTGAAAACGAAGCGCCGATGACATCAGGAACCCTGTTTTCCCTTAAATTCCAATTCAAGCAAGTCAACCTTTTCAATATTTTGATAGCATAATCCAGGATATGGCCTCAAGCTTTTCCTGAAGAGGCTGTTCACTTGGAATGACCTTTTTTCTCTCTTCCTTGCAGTAATTCGAGTGGCTTTAATTAGCTTATCCTGGAACGAGATTCGCGATAGGCAAGCTAGTACTAAAAGAAGTTGATGCTTAGACCTCCTAACCAAGATTTGGTCTTTGATTTAACCAAACACAAACCTGAACTTAAAGAAATTAACCTTAAAAATAAATTTAACAGGTTGTTTGGAATGTTTGAATGAAATTTCATTGAATTTTAAATGAAATTCAATCTCTAAAACAGGTATAAAAAATAGTTTTAAATTAAACTGCTTTTTTTTAATATTTATCTACTATTTTTTTTTAAATACCTTTAAAAAAATAAAATAAAGTTGATAAAGATAACATAGTAAATAAAATGAATTAAATTCCAAGTATATAAATTTAATTTATTTATTAATTGAATTATTTATAATCAAAAATTAATTTCAATGAAAACTGAGATTGAAAGGCCGAGATTTTATCCTTAATTGATGTGATTTCTACTTAACAAAAATAGAATATGGTCAAGTTGGGAGGATATATAGGAGTCACTACACCAACTTAAGGTCTCGTAATTTTTTATTTTATTTTATTTTTTTTAAAAAGGTGTGTGGGACCTTGATCTATATAATAGAGATAGGCTTGCATAATAATCTGGAAAAAGTTACTTCGCACGCAATTGTTAGACTATCCTTTTACACCTACTTATGTATATAAATGTAATTTTAATTAACTTGGCGTTCAAGATTTATGAAGAAAATATTCTAGCTTCGAATCCTAAGTAATCTGAGATTGACGGGTTTGTAAATGTTGCGGTGGTTATTTTTTAAAATTTTTTTAATTTAAAAATATATTAAAATAATATTTTTTTTATTTTTTAAAAATTATTTTTGATATTAATATATCAAAATAATTTAAAAATACTAAAAAATATTAATTTGAAGTAAACAAATAAAAATAAAAAAAAAATTTAAAATATTTTTAAAATGTAAAATCAATCAGGAATTAAAAAAAATTGCTCTTACAAGAAATTACATGTTGTTTTTACAAATTTCACAATTTAATCATTGAATATCATTACGAATAATAATAATTGTTTAGTATTGCATGGTAAAAGAATTATTTGAGAAATATTTAAAAAAATATATTTAGATGACCTCTTCAATTTAATTTAAGATTTTTCATTTAAAAAATTATAAATATATTCGGTAAGCTTACTATAAAACTGGATGAAGTTAATCAAAATAATTTATTTTTTACTTCTAAAATTTTTTAGAAAATTGCTTTGAATCATTTTTGAAATATCAAGATTATTTTAATTTAATTTTGTCTTCAGTTATTTACAAAAAACTAATTAAAAATTAAAAATCATAATGAAAAAATCGGATGAAACGCACTCTTGCTATTATTTATTTATTTTTAATAAGAAAAAACTGCCTCGAGCCCAGGCAGCAAAGTCCCAACATCAAAGCCTCTTCACCGTTTCTCTTTACTAAAACCCAACACAACTCCAGCCTTTAAACCCCACTAACAAACAAACCAGGAAACCCCACCCTCCATGTCCCCTCTCACGCGCCTCTCCGGCCAAAAACACTTCTTCCTCACGCGCCACCTCTCATCCTCCACCGCATCCTCAAAACTGCACGATATTTATTGCTTCAAGCCGCCACCTTCCCTATCCCCTGAAAAACCCCAGACCTCCAACAACAACAACAACAAAAAGAAGCAAAAACCCGAATATCGCCCACCTTCTTCTCTTGAAACCAACAAGAAACCCTTGCGCTCCGACTTACCATTCGATTTCCGTTTTAGTTACACGGAGAGTAGCCCGGATGTGAGGCCCATTGGGCTTAGAGAGCCCAAGTACTCACCTTTTGGGCCGGGCCGGCTAGACCGGACTTGGACTGGAGTTTGTGCACCGGCTGTCGACCTGAAGGTGAAGTCGGTTGATGATGGGGTGGGTGAGGAGGGTCTTGATTTGGAAGAGAAACGAACGGTTATGAGAGAGAAGATTCAAGGGAAGCCATTAACTAAGGCGGAGGGGAAGATTTTGGTGGACAAGTGTCAGAGGAATAAAACTAAGAAGCAAATTAATTTGGGTATGTTTTTCTTTTCTTTTTTTGCTTTTTAGTTGTTTTTTTTTTCGTTTTAAAAAGTATTGATCTTTTTTGGACTTTAAGTGGCGATATTTGTGTTTCGGGTTTTGGGGGTTTGAGGGTTTCGACCTGTATGTGGCTATTTTTGGTGGTTTTCATGAGCGGTGTTTTTAATTGATTAGTTTATGATGGTGTTTTTGGATTGTTTAATTCCACTTGTTAACCTAGTATTTTGGTGGGTTTGATATTTAATGCTAGAATGTATTTTTACAATGCTATTAAAATTGACAATACAGTTCCATTTTAGTAAGAAATGGAGTTGAATTCCTTTAAGGTTGTCTGAATGACTATTGCGGGAAAATGTATTCTTGTATACAGCCAAGGTAATGATAACTGAGAAGTTCTAAGTAAAGGATATCTCGACCTTCTATTCAACATCTTTTTGAGCGGTTGTTGCTTTGTCGTTAGGGTCCCGTGGTAGAAGTTTGTTCTTTTCACTGTAAATTTAGTTTCTTTAGTTGCTTTGTGGGTTTAATGTGTGAAGTAGTTCATTGACTAGATGGGTAGCAACTCGGGGGCATTATGAGATGAGAGACTAGTAATTCAATGGCTTAAACTTTTGTGTCAAAAGCATCATCGACTTGATGTCCTCCTAAGACTTATTATTCCTGACAAACATGGACTCAAGAACCACAAAGAGGTATTAGAGCTCATTGTTTTCCAATAGCAGCAGTAACTCAACTGTTCTTCTCCTGTTCTTCCATGGCAAATTGAGCATGTTGTGGTTCCCATGAATGGGCATGTTGGTGGTTTATCCTTTGGCTGTAAGTGGTTCGTGTGCTTGTGAGCATTGGAATCTTGATGCTTCGCACAGCACTCAAACTACTATAAAGGTTTCTGTTCTAGGAGAAGTGGTGCTCCCTGTGAATTACATTCTCACCTAAAGGGAAGGACGTTGTTGTAGTGCATTTGAACTAATATCTTATTGACAAGAAAGAGATTGACGGTCATGCATATGCAATAAACATAATTAGGTTTGGACTTTTGGATGAAAGGTGGTGTGAGATTTCTTCATTAACCTCACTTGGAATGTAGAACAGGGACAACCAAATTTGCTACTGGACCACAACAGGATGGTTCTGACATTTTTATTTAAAAAGATGCATTTGACCATTGTCGCATCAGCAATATAATTATGAGGAAAACAAGAACATGGGTTATGAGTGTAAAATAATCCAAATCATCTCTTAGCCTTTCAATCACTCCACCAGGGGAAAAAAATTAGAGTAGCATCTTTCATGGAAATTTCCTTCTTTTTTACTAATTCAGGCCTGTTGTGTGGCTTTCTTGCTTGTTCTTTTGTAGGAAGAGATGGTTTAACTCACAACATGCTGAATGATATTCATAATCACTGGAAACATGATGAAGCAGTCAGAGTTAAGTGTATGGGTGTTCCAACTGTTGACATGAAAAACGTCTGCACCCAGCTTGAGGTATCTTTTTTGCTCTAATTTGGTGACATTGCCCCTCTGTATCTCTAGACAATTTCCCTAGCAATTGTTTTCTTTTTTTCCTTTTTTGTTGATTTCTTAAAATTGCTTCTTGTTCTTTAGCTTTTCATAGCTTTATGCAACATGGTTTCTATACCCATTATGTGAATTGAAAGTATTATATGCATGAGTATCTACAGTACATTGTTCCTTGCAAGAAAAGTTTCACACCACTTTATGTGTCTGTCACAGGATAAAACCTTTGGGAAGATCATTCATAGACATTGTGGTCTACTTGTGTTGTATAGAGGCAGGAACTATCATCCCAGGAACAGGCCCGTGATTCCATTGATGCTGTGGAAACCTCATGAGCCTGTATATCCCAGGCTGATCAAAACCACTATAGATGGCCTAAGCATCGAGGAGACAAAGGAAATGAGAAAGAGAGGACTTGCAGTTCCAGCTTTAACAAAACTTTGTAATTGCTCTTCCCTTTTCTGATTTATAATTCTTGTACAGCATCTGTGTAGTAACTAACTTGGAAGTTGCAACTGCAGCCAGAAATGGCTATTTTGGTAGCCTGGTACCCATGGTCAGAGATGCTTTTCTCGTCAGTGAGCTTGTTCGAATAGACTGCCAGGGCCTTGACAGGAGTGATTCCAAGAAAATAGGCTGCAAACTTAGGGTAAAGAATTTCATTTAGTTATTTGCTTGGGGTTGGCATCTAAAGCTAAGTTTTATCTTTAGATTCTTATATTGATGATTTCTTGTATGTTTGCTTCTTTAACTACACAAAAAGGGTTAGGAATTTCATCTAGGTATTTGTTAGATGGATTTCTTTACTTTCTTTTTTCTTTTTTCTGGAAGGACTTTCTTGCTGAGCATTTCTTTCTATTCTCTGATGTTTCACCCCATTTTATATGGGAGATTGAACTGGTATTTTGAGAGGGAGCACACAATATTGATGTTATAGAGTCCATAAACCTGTAAACAACTGATGGCAATGATTATATGAGAGAAAATGTTTAGTGCCACGTTCAATTATATGAGAGTAAAAATGTTTAGTGCTGTGTTAAATTACGCTGAAATACTCTCTTTCAGTAGTGCTATTCATTGAGTTGATTTATTCGAAACCAACTCGCAGACCACCATGTAGAGGGTATCACAACTCCTCTACACAATTTCTTAATGGAACGATATTGGGAGATAGTTAAATCAAAACCATTATCTCATCCATTGAATTATCCATATTTTTTTGTCTGTTCATTCAGCTATTAATTTTCTGCTGTAATTCTATTAACAGAAAGCAGAATGATGGGTCACACAGTTGTCAAACCACAATGACTTTACATTGTCAATACATGGCTAATATCATTGTCAATACCGTGACTGTAAATTCTATTACATCTTGAAGGATTAAGCAATGCATAAAATTATTTCCATTACTAAAGTTTCCAGGCCTTCAAGCTTGCACTTTCATAGGACATGTGAACTTGGCTTTGGTAGTTTTTACTTCATTTCTTGTTATCTTGCTGTTATGATGTATGTTCTGATGGTAAACTAGCCTGAAAATTTCACTTTCAATAGTTTTCTCCTTCGTATTTTTAATTGTTTTTGTTGTCACAGGACCTGGTTCCTTGTATCCTTGTAACATTTGACAAGGAGCAGATTGTGGTATGGAGGGGGAAGGACTATAAGCCTCCAGAAGATGAGGATGGACAGTTCTTTGCTGATCGACAACCTTTTGATGATCCACAGAGCGATATGGATTGTATCAAAGAGAAACTTAGCTCAGATAAAACCAGATTTCAGCAAGAGTAACCACTCTGCCAGTTCTGAGTAGTTCCTTGCTGCATCATTATATCTCCAACTTGCATTTCTTCTTGGACTTGTGCTTGTGCCTGTGCTCTCCGATCTGTAATATTAAGAATTTGAGCACGGGAAAGAGACCTTAACAATGATATTATCATTTGACAGCAATGAGTAGCGGCAATGGTGCACTGTGTACATTGTACGGGTTGACAATTAAATTACTGCGACCACTCTCTCCCCCCGATGTCCAAACCTCCACAGGAAGTGGGAGTAGTTTAAGATTAAGGTTAGGTTGTGTGCGCATCAGATGGATTTGGCAGGCCGATTGTCGTACCGATATCACTGTCATGTGAGCATCTCAGGCTATTTTTCTAACAGTTAATATTTCAGAGTTTTGGAGCAGAAGATGCTAGTGGTGTGCGCAGGACCATTACCGAGGACTGAAAAGGAGTCTTGTAACTCTAGATCCGAAAAAGAATGCTTACTTTTGCTTAGATTTTTTTTTTTTTCTATTTCATATTGTTAAACTTTTATCGGGGAAATCGTCGGTGGATGCGCCTTTTCCGCTTGATGGGCTGCAGACTTTTCATGTGCAGAATACTATCTTCATCTTTGAAGCTATAAAAAGTTTGCTGAGCTGTAAGGAGTCGTGCTGATGCTCAGTGGAACCTCAGATTTTGGAAATTGGAATCCTCAAATTCTCAAGTGAAGATACAGAATCTACTCTCGCTGTCCCTCAACTAGACCAACATATGCTCATGGCACCTAGCAGTGTCAGCACTCAGCAAGTTTGTCTCTAAATTATTACTCTTATTTTTGTTTTTTTTAATCAAATATTCATTAATGTTTTACAAGCTTTCGTTGCATGTCAAGCAATGAACAATGTATACTGTACAAATAAATTTTACCCTTTTAAATTCGTATGGTGAAAACATAAATTATGGTATTAAACTTGAAATGGGGTGGATTAGGATGAGACCGGATCGTGACCATCCAGTTGACGAAGGATAAATAAACAAACTGATTGCTTGCAGCCAAGAACATTCGCCTCTGTGATGTCCATTAGACTTGCTCTTTGGATCTCCTTTTGTTGGCTAGCTATTCAATATTTTATGATCGTCTCTCATGATCTCTTCAATATTGCCAGCTGTGGGCCGTGACTTTCCTGCAGAAGCCAAGCTTTTGGCACTTCCGTTCCTGATGCCTTCTAGCGCTGTGAGTTGTGATTCAGAAAGTTAGATTGGACGTGGCTTTTCTTGCCGACTTTCCTTTGAAAATTAAGACATTTAAAAAAAAAAAAAAAATTGGAAACCAGCACAGGTATAAAAAGAAATAGCACAGTTGGCTAAAAATCTTATGTTTTCAAGTGCCGTACTTTAAAATTAGGAGATAAAAAGAAAATTCAGAATTTCATCAAAACTGTATGATAATGACAATTTTAATATAATGGTGGTTGATGGAAACCACATGGGTTGTTCAAAAATGACAGTTGGATTTGTTTCTGGTTTTTTTTAATATTTTTTATTTAAAAATATATTAAGATAATATTTTTTATTTTTAATATTAACATATAAAAACAACCTAAAAATATATAAAAAATTAATTTTTTAAAAAATATTATTTGTAACGTATTGTCAAAGCTTTTTAATATACTATTTAATTGACAAAGTAAAACTGGTGTGATTTTTTAGTCTCAATGCAGATATTTTATTTTTTATCAAATAGAAAAAATATCTTAGCAGGTAAAAGCTGTTATAATAAAATAATTACATATGAGATAGGTAATATACTAATCCAGTTTATTTTATTAAGAAATAAAATTTTACTTGCGAAGAAATGAATTGAATGTTCACACGATAATATCTGATAATTCTTTAAAAAAAAAAATTATATTCCGACAAGTATTTCAAGACAATAACTTATTTATCCTATAATAGCCCAGAAAACTTGGTAAATAGAATTTGGTCTTGTAAGAAAAAAATAATAATAATAAAGTCCCCACATGAGAAGAACGTGATAGATAACATTGAAAACACTCAATTCATCTAGTTTCCTCTCTGTCTCCTCACTTTCTTGCGAACCAAACAAATAAAGTAACAATCCACCTGTGTCCTTCCTTTCTCCTCCGATTAGCAAATAAAAATTAAAAAAATCCTTCCCTCCAAACCCCGCACCAGCCATCAACAATGGCAAACCATGATCTCGAATCCCCTCTCCTCTCCTCCCAGCCGTCAGATCCTCCACATATAATCCTCAACGTTCATGACTCTGACTCCTCCATCCAACAATCCAACAACCACAAACCGAATCCTAATACTTCTTCTCGCAACCCGTTTGAATTTATCGGGTCAGATGGGTTGTCCGTACCCGCACCATCAACATTGGATCCGTTTAGAAACGATACGCCTAATATTGAGGGATTATATGAACTGATCAAGATTGTGATTTGCTTGCCAATTGCGATAGTAAGATTGGTGCTTTTTGGGGTTTGTTTGGCTACAGGGTATGTTGCGACGAAAATCGCATTACTAGGATGGAAGGATAAGCATAATCCTATGCCCAAGTGGAGGTCTAGGTTAATGTGGCTCACTAGGGGTTGTACTCGCTGTATTTTATTCTCCTTTGGGTATGCTAAATTTCTCTTTTTTTATCTGTAATTTTTATCATGTTTTTATTATTTATATGTTTCTTGTTGAAGCTCAAAACTTTATGGTCTGTTTAGTTGTTGGATATAAATAATTTATTTTTTATTTGCTTAACGGGGTTTTGATTTTTTTGGTTTTTACTTGAAGGAAATAAAAATGACTTTATATTTTAAAGAATTGATTTGTATATACTTATGTGAAGGTAATCGATGTGATTGTTTTTTTGGGTGGTTGGTGTTGCAGTTATCATTGGATCAAAAGAAAAGGAAAGCTTGCTCCGAGAGAAATTGCACCGATTGTTGTGTCTAATCATGTATCATATATCGATCCAATTTTTTATTTTTTTGAATTCTTCCCAACAATTGTTGCGGCAGAGTCACACGATTCTATGCCCTTTGTTGGAACTATTATTAGAGCAATGCAGGTAATTTGATTATATACCATCACATTAGGTGCAGTTGACAGTTTTTCATCTTCTTGTTTTTTCCCTCTAAATTTGGTTTTAATTATCACTTTCCTCATTGTGCTATGTTTGCAGGTGATCTATGTCAATAGGTTTTCACCATCATCAAGGAAGCTTGCTGTTAATGAAATAAAGGTATAAAGTTTCTGTAATGTTTACTAATTTTATGCTTCTTTGAATTGCATTAATAAAATCCCTGCAGTATAGCGTTCAGTGACTTGCACAAATTGTGTAATGCTCGGATTCGTTAAACTGTACCTAATTTGTGAATGCCCTCTTCTGTTTTGGATGTCTTTCATGTATCTTCACTAGTCTCAATAGAGCTTAAAAATACCCTATAACAGTTCCATAAATTGGGAAATCCAGTAGTGATATTATGTTTAGTTTGCAAAATACATCTAAATAATTTATATCAAGTTATAAGCTATTTGATACAGAAATGTGCTTTCAAGGATCTGAATGCAGAGAAAAGCTTCGTGCGGTAGATTTCCTCGAGTTCTTTTGTTTCCCGAGGGAACAACAACTAATGGAAAGGTTCTCATTTCATTCCAACTTGGAGCGTTCATCCCTGGTTATGCAGTTCAACCAGTAATTGTTCGCTATCCCCATGTTCACTTTGATCAATCTTGGTAGGGTTTTGTTCATACATTGAATTCCTTATTGTCTGTAATGGTGTTTAATCTACCTTACTTATCATGGTTGCTGTTTTTGCTAGGGGGAATGTTTCTCTGGGAATGCTCATGTTTAGAATGTTCACACAGTTTCACAATTTTATGGAGGTGTGCTTTCTTGTTGCCTGTTAAATATGATCCTGGGTTACCATGTAATATGGTGATTTAAAATAACTTGTAATAATTTATTCTTAATTGAACAGGTAGAATATCTACCGATTGTTTCACCCCTTGATAATTGCAAAGAAAATCCTTCCCATTTTGCCAAGAGGGTAAGTGATTGAGTTTAATTCGTTTACTTTCAGTTCTTTGATCTATTAGCCTTTTTTTCCTCTTTACATGCACATGCAAATGCTTAATATACTGCTGCCCATTATTGATCTTTGTTGATATAGTCCTCTTATATGCTTCTCCATTCCTCTGATGGTTGTTAGTACTGATACATTGATGAATATGAATCTATGCAGACTAGCCATGTCATTGCATCTGCTCTCAATGTTGTTCAAACTAATCACTCGTATGGTGACTTGATGCTTCTCATGAAAGCATCTGAGTTGAAGCAGGTATAACATTTCTTTGCCAGAATCTGCCTTTCAAATTTATCTTGCTCCTATGTTTGCGCCACATTGTGAAGTAGTTGATTGGTGTGTTTAGAGAATGAACATGAGAGTAATGATACAAGGCTGACTTCAGAATATCTGATTTTGCCTTGTTGTTTCCAAACTTAACATGCGCAGTGGTTTTAAGCATGAAGTTCTAAGCTTACACCTCATAAGTCATAACTTCCTTATGTGGTGATTAGAAATGAAACAAATTAGAAAGAAATATGGGTGTTGATCCAATAGCCTTACCTTGAGTTCCTGACACTGAGAGACTGGACGTCTTAAATCCTTTGCTACAGTTGGCTGTGCTATTTTTTTCCTATCATTTATTGGCAACCATGGCTGTGCTGCTGGGTGTCAAAACAAGCATTACATCATACCAGATCTATGTTTCTCTTGTGTCTATAATGTGTATTCTGATTAATTTGTTTACTACAATCAGAAGTTGGCATTGCTGTCAGAGGATGTAAAGGGTTGTGGAGTTTGCACTTATATTTATGATATTGTTTTACAGGAGAAGCCCTCAAGTTATATGGTTGAAATGGCGAAGGTGGAATCAGTAAGTATTTTGATTCAAATACCTTAAAGTTGAGTTTACTGTTAATTAAGGAAATTGAACCAATCCATATATCTGATCCAGGCAAATGGATGGATTACTTTTTTGGGGTGTTTTTCCCTTTGGTTGAATGGTGCAAAATCTTAATAATTTGTTTTTTGTCTATGATTAAACGATCATGTTTCTAATTTTCTTCCTCATCAACTGTAGCAAGACACCTGTGGGTGTTTGTATCGGATAAGCTGGTAAAGTCACCTGTGGTTTTGATACTAAAAACTCTTTCTCGCCTCAAGTTGGGGTTTCCAGGACAGGGTAGTACTTGCATAGAAATAACACAGTAGCAAATTCACTTCCATATAGAGGTCTTACAGTAGTCTAGAAGTTATTGACCATGCAGGATAAATTTTCTTGAAGATTGTCAGGGAAAAAGAAAGACTAAATGATTCTTGTATTTCATGGTTAGGATTGCATTGTAAGAGCTAAATTGTGTGTTTGAGAGATAGAGACAGCTTGGTGGCTGCTTTTTTACTTTGAAAGTAGCACATGCACTATTCAGATAAATTGTTCTTGGCCATGTTTCTGGTAACCTGAGTCTTTGCAAATAGGACTTGCTAGTATTTGTGTATTATCGCTTCATTCTAATGTATCATTTAAAAAAAAAATCCGTTGAGTCGCTGCAATGCACGAGTAAAAAATTAAGTCATGTAGCTTTTGAAAAAGGCCTTGCATCCTTAATACTTTCTATTTATAGCTTATCTTACTATATTTTTTAATGAGGTGGTTATTTTGTTCTCCAGTTATTTCATATAAACAGCTTAGAAGCAGTGAACTTTCTGGACAAGTTTCTGTCTATGAACCCAGATGCCAGGTATTAAGTTTTCTGAACTGAGGAATTTATTGCTTGATCTAGCTTTTGCTTGAAGGATACTATCTTGTACTTGAATTTAATGGCAACTATCTAGTTATGGACCGCTGAAATGGGATCAAGGGAGGAAATTTTTGAGGACAGTTGTGCCCTTTAGCATTCAACTACTCTGACTGCTCAATTCCCTGGCAAGTTTCCTCTGGTGGGATTCTTGCATCTCTTAAACTCGGTGGAAAAATTGAAGACTGTCAAGTTCTCTTTAACTGTAGTGTTGCATGCTTGGATGCCGTGTTTGAATTGTGTGCCAGACATTGCATTCCTGCTTCCCTGTGTTTTTTTCCGTACTGGTTCTACTTTTTTTAAGAAATTCTTGTGGTGGTTGCTATTTTCATTTTTCTCTATTAGGATGATTATCGTTTTTTATTTGATTTTGATAAATGGCATTGTAACTAGGCCTCTCTTCTTATCTATCTCTCAATTCTGGTCATACTACAAGTCTGCAACTTATTGCAAGGTCATACTTGATATGTTGTCCACAACTTTGGGTTCATTATTTTTCTACATCCCATTTTATGTTGTTCATAAACTATGTTTATTCTTCTTTTTTATTGCTGATTGCTATGCTTAGCATTATAATAGTTTGATGATGCATCTAAATTTTTAAATGAAAACACTGAAGCTCTTATAATTCATGACTATGATCATTGAAGTCCATTGGTCTTTTCTTTCTGCAATAGTGAATGCAAATATATGTTCTGAATCTCTCTTTCTTTCCACAGTGGTCGTGTTAAATTCAATGACTTTTTGAGGGCTTTCAGACTGAGGACTTGCACACTTTCAGAAGAGGTTCGTTATCCCAAAAGGCAGATTTTTGTGCAAGGCACTTCAATTAAAAAATGGTGATCTAATATTTGAATTAATGTTCTCACTCGTGCCTTTCTAGTTTATCTTTCTTGACCGGGTCATGTAAACAATTTAAAGATTATTATTATATTGTGTTATGGAAATTGGCCAAAGCAGCAAGGCAGTGTCGTTTCCTTTTAAGGATGTATTTATGACACAATAGATTACCATACTTGGTATAAAATGGTTACCCTGTCTTTATCTGGGGTGATGGAATAAGCTTCAGTTCTTGAATAGATTAACACTGGTGTGTGCATTTCATCTTTTAGTGGACTTAGTTTTCTGTAAGAGCGTTTATTAACTTTGTAAACCATGTGATTAAACTTGTTTACAATTTTGTGAGGACATGGTACAAATATAGATTATGATACAGAGACCTTGGGAAGCCGCCTTTTTATCTGACTATGGCAGAAATAGCTGCATCAGTTTCTGGCATGAATTGAAGTCATTAACAAAGAAACATGATAATTATTTATGCTATATGATATTTTTTGAATGCTTTTGAAAAATTCTGCTTCCTTAGGAAATTTAATGAACGCAATTTATAATGTAACAGACTGCAGATGCTGAGTTTTAAACTATTGTCATGTCTGTGGAATTGCACTTTCTTGAGTAATAATTAAGTAGTGTTGGAATGCAGTTATTTGGGTTCCTTGATGTAGAGAAGAATGGATCGATTACATTCAAGCAGGTAAAGTTTCCCTCATTTGTTTTTATCTTTGCTGTGGATGCAGTTCACACTTTTTTGAGTTTATAGTTAAATTATCATTTGAATGTGTATTGCAACCAATTTATGATCACAGAGAGACCTGAGCATCTGCAAGTTGTGTGCCCATATCAATGAATGTTTTATAACCTTTTCTGGTAGAATGGAATCTATGACACATTAGGCAAATTCAGTCCTAAACTCTCTCTTTCTTCTTGAACTTGGAGATATGCGAAGTTTTAGTTACAGCGTGGTTGGCAATTCGTTTTCTTAAGACCATGATATTAAAGTGGTCAACAACTAACTTCTAATGGATCCTTAAAGACTCTTAACCTCATCCACTAGGCTCACTGGAGTGTCACTACATTTTGGTGGTGCATTATGTTGGTCTCTTCAGAAAAGATGCAAAACAACAATGACTAGTCTTTTCCCTGCTGTGAACTCAATGTGAAAATGGTCCCGACTAACATAACCTCTGGCTGCTGTTTATCCCAATGTCATAGAGGGTCCAAATATATTTTTTATTATTTTTGCTAGAGTTATTTCTTGTATTCATTGAATTACCAAATACTTGATCCAAGAGCGGCATTGGTGCAATCCAAATGTTCGATCCTCTCCTTGCTTTTGTTTCTTCCTCGGTATTATTTCAAGAAATAATACAGAGTGCTGATAGTTGATTCAAGAGTAAAGTTGATGGATATTTAGCAGATAACTCATTACTTTTATACAATCTATAAGAAAACGCCAAAAATGGGCTATGGGAAGAACATATATGTAATATACAAATGGAAAAGAAACTTATTTTAGACTTCTACAATGATTGGCAGGAATGGCTGCAATTATTGATATCACGGTGACTCTGTTTTCTAACAGATTTTGGCCCAGAGTGATCATGTAAAACTGTGTTTTATTCACTGTCTCATGATATGTAGCTGTACTTGATCATATTGTTTGTTGTTCACAGTTCTTGTATGGATCAGCCCATGTCATGAAGCGACCACTTTTCCACCAATCCTGTGAACTAGCTTTTGCTCAATGCGACACTAGAGGACATAATCAAATTTCAGAACAAGAAGTATATTGTTCTTCCCTTTACCTATTAATTTCCCCATTTTTTTTATTCAGGAGAATCCTTGCTCACTTTCTTGGTTTCTGTTGTATTTTGATTAGTTGGGAGATACCATTAGACATGCAATCCCAGACTTCAATGAGGATGAGGTAATTTACTGTAGTCTAATTCATTGTTAATGGAGAGTTATTCATGACAAAACGTTTACTCCCTGTTTACTTGCAGATCCATGAGCTCTTCAGTATATTTGATATGGATGGTGATGGGAGCGTCAGCAAGGATAATTTTCTTTATTGTCTAAGACGGAACCCTTTGCTGATAGCACTTTTTAAACCTTGTCTAGTGCACAAGGACGAGTCACAAGTTGGTCAGGGGATCCTGGAGGAGATCGTATGATGCATGTGTTTCAGGCTTCATGCTGGGTTGTCTCATGTCGTGTATAATCCGTACCCCTTGATGGCTTGGTTTTGTTCTGGGGAGAATTTCAGGGTTAGTAGGGGTGAGAGGGGCGGGGGCTATTTTTAACCCTGCCACCCTACACTGTGGCTCATGAGAATTTTGAGTAGCCATAAAGGTTCCTCCGTTGTATTTTGTAGCAAAACTTAGATGTGTGCAAGGTGGTTGATGTTATTTTTTGAAGTATTTTTTGTTTAAAAAATATAAAAATAATGTTTTTTTAATTTATTTTTGATATTTATAAAAGCATGCCAAATAGAATCTAAATGATGACACGAACTTCCAAATGAAAATCTTACTAGAGTTGCCATGCATTAACTGTAGCTGATATTGTTTGAGGAATATTGGGTACTTTGTTTTCCAAAAAAAAATAGATTTTTCTGCAAAGTAGCACAAAAAAAAATCTGTTCAAAACTTATTTAAGAAATTATACAGTTAGTGAGTCAGATGATTAATCTTAAAAAATTTTGGCAAGAATAACAGTACTCTATTACTATTAATTAACTTAAATATTTAAAACCTAAAAATAGTTTTTAAATTTATCTATGCCAATTTATCTGAAGAGAGTAGCAATCTGTGACTAGTTAAATTATATCATTTCTTTAAATAAATCTTGAATTGTGTTTTTTTTTTTCTAGGGTGCTATTATTAAAAAAAAAAACCCCTCCAAAGAAAATAATAGGATTAACGTTTAAGTTGTCTATTGTTCTTGGATTTGTAGGTATAACAACTGAAGATAGCGATCAAATGCGATGGTGACATGCTAGAGCTTTGAGTTATTGCTGTGTTCTAATGATGAAGATGTAGGAAAACGAACTCCCTTCTGCTGTCCGGAGCTGGGCTTCCTCTCCCTGTAAGAACAAGCAACATCTTATCTGGGTTGTTGTTAGTGGCCACTTCATCGACCCATTAGTGGGTGGATTTGAGGCATAAAAAGGATTTTTTTTAATAGAAAAAAAGAAAAAAAGGACTAAGGAGGGACATCATCACGTGAAAAGCAAGGAGCTTGCCACCCATTATAGAGTGTGGGGCACTCTTGCATCTTGATCATATGATCCTGAGGTTGTTCTGGTGATGGGCATTGGCCATTACATAAAGCTTCGACAAGCCCTTTTAGCTGCCTGTTATTTTCATTCACGTGATCCTGTTGGCTTCTTCTTCATGACACGGATGAGCCATTTGGGGGGGG